>OHNK01000067.1_pt1 | contig 83583 bp, 74 predicted proteins | sample 1569551 | NCBI WGS metagenome assembly OHNK01 (sample SAMEA3879518, study PRJEB24766) | human gut metagenome | biome: human-associated habitat; feature: feces | place: USA | collected 1985/1987 | reverse complement strand
TGTCTTAACTCCTCAGCGACCGTAGGGAGCGATAACTTCTTTAACTCCTTTAACTCCTGAACTTGCGAAACTTGAAAAAAATAAGATTATGGAAGATTTTATAAACCGTTCGTATACGAAGAAGGAACTGGGACTGATGTACTTTCCCGAGAGTATGCCACGCACGGCCGTGAATCATCTCATGAGTTGGATTCGGCGTTGCCAACCGCTCTGGGATGAATTGCAGGAGATGGGGTATGAAAAGACTTGCAAGTCGTTCACGCCCAAGCAGGTAAAGGCTATTATCGATAACCTCGGGGAACCGGGAGCTTAGTTGATAGTTTTTCAGAAAATGTTCCGCTATCGCATGGTATCGCATGGTATCGCACACCTGACAAATCGGGATTTCGTATCTTTGCATCGTGATTCAGAAAGCGCGCAAAATCACTTGCCCAGTTGGAGAAAAATATTTCCCTAATTGGGAAAATAAAAAAGAAAATGAAACCAAGACTCCAAGCCTCGAAACGAGTCGTTTCGCTAGCGAAACTTAACAGGGGGCAGAAAAAAGATTATGAACCAGAACATGAAGGCATTCATCCGGTATCTCATCGTGGCGATCTGCTCAGCCATCGTCACCTTCCTATCCAGCTCCTGCACGGCAGGACTCGTAATCGGAAAGAACCAGCGGCAACATCAGGAGAACAACATCTCCACCAAAGTAGATTCTACCTACTACGTGCCAACCATTACCATCAGGTAGTTTTAGAGTTGACAGTTGATAGTTTATAACAATTTAAAATTCAAAAGATTATGGCAATTAATTTGAAAGCAAAGGAGACCCTTATCCAAGTAGGCGAAATGAAGGGTCAGTACAGATTCATCCTCGGTACCGAACTTTACAACAAGCTCTCTGAGAGCAAGGTAATCAAGGAGGCGGCTATCAGAAGCGGCGTTAGCGTGGGCGTGATGCAGGTTTGCTGGGATGCAGCAGGCGAGGTTATCAAGGCGTGGTGTACCGAAGGCCATTCCGTAGCCGTTCCGGGATTGGGAACCATGCGATTCGGCGTAAGAGCCAAGAGTGTGCCTACCGTAGGCGAAGTGGCTACCAGTCTGATTACCAACCGCCGTGTTATCTTCACCCCAAGCGTTGAAATCAAGCGCGAGCTGCAGGAAACCTCCATCCAGATTACCTGTTACGACCGCAATGGCAAGGTGGTGAAAAACGTTACTTCCGACGATAAGGGCAATGTGGAAGACCCAGACAATAACCCAGGTGGTGGCGGCGGTTCGGATAACACCCCGGGCGGCGGAAATACCGAAGGCGGCGGAACCACCGGCGGTAATGAGGGCGACGGTTTGGAGTAAGCGAACTCCCCGAAAAACCGAACAGGAATCCCTGATTTTACCACAATAAGAAAAGAGCCCCTGATGCAAGGAAACGAGCATCGGGGGCTTTTATTTTGATATCAAAAATCCTTAGTAAGGAAAAAGGAGCGGAAGAACGAAGGTCATCACAACGCCGATGATAATCTGCAACGGCAAACCTACCTTCACGTAATCCATAAACGTATAGCCACCCGCCTTCATCACCAGCGCATTAGGAGGCGTGGAGAACGGAGAGGCAAAGCACATGCTGGCGCCCAACGTAACCGCAAAGAGGAAGGAATAAGGACTCACACCTACCTGCTGGGCCGCCACCAGGGCAATAGGAGCCATCAGCACAGCCGTGGCAGTATTGCTGACAAACATCGTCATCAGAGAAGTGGTGAAGTAGATACCTGCCAAGAGAGCTGTAGGTCCCATCGAACCCAAACTCTCTACCAGCCCCTGAGAAACCAAGGCAGAAGCACCCGTCTTCTCAAGCGCCGTAGACATCGGCATCATGGCGGCTATCAGCACGATGCTCTCCCAGTTGATGGTCTTGTAAGCCGCCTCCACATTCCGGAAACATCCGGCAAAGACGGTCAGCAGTCCGGCGATGATGACCGCCGTGACCGGAGCCACAGGAATGAAATCGAATACCATCATCGCAATCATCAGCAGCATGATGGCAGCCGCCACAGGCGCCTTATAATCCAATAGCACCTTGTCGGCAGTCTTCTCTGGCTGGTCTATAACCACCCAGTTGCTCGTATCGGTAGCCAGATGAGCCAGATTGGTCCATTCGCCCTGCACCAGGAGCATATCGCCCACATGCAGCTTGGTGGCTATCAGATTTTCGGTAATATATTCATCGCCACGCTTTACGCCCAGCACGTTGATGCCGAAACGCTTGCGCAGGTTGGCATCGCCTATGCGCAGACCGGCAAAATTAGACGTAGGCATCACCACGATTTCGGTCAGTCCCAGGTCGTAGAAATCAATCTTCACATCCTTCATCTTCCTGAGGCCGTAATCGCTGGCAAAGCGCTTCATCTTCTCCTCCTCACCTATTATATATAAGGTATCGTGAACCTGAATGGTGCTGCTGCTCTTCGCCATGTTCTGGCTCACATCCTTCACCAGTCCCAGTCGTGATTTCTTCTCGTTTCTTATCTCGATGATACTCACGCCATATTTCTTCTGGATGCTCAGATTCTTCAGGGTTTTGCCCACGATATCCATCTGCTCGCCATTCTCGTCGAGGGCGGCAGAAGAGCGTCGGCTAGGCACGATGTAGCGATGCAGATTATCGAGCAGCTGATATTCGTCTACCAGGTCATCAAGCGATTTGCCCTGCTTCTTTTTCTTACCGCTCTGCTTTTTGCTGAGGAAGATTTTGCTGAGCGGCATGAGCACGATGATGCCGATGGCGATGACGATGATGCCCACAGGGAAGAAGCTGAAGAAGGCAAGCGGCTGATAACCGCCCTCGGTCAATACTTCATCGATAATCAGGTTGGGCGGCGTACCGATGAGGGTGAGCATTCCGCCCAGACTTCCGGCAAAGGCGAGCGGCATGAGGAAACGCGACGACAGCATGCCCGAGCCCGCAGCTATGCTCATGATGATAGGCATCATGAGGGCCACCGTTCCGGTATTGCTCACGAAGGCGCCGATAAAGGAGGTTACGAGCATTACGAGCAGGAAGGTGATGGTTTCGTTGCCGCGCGAGAGCGCCATGAGCTTATTGCCCGTAAGCTTGGCAAGTCCGGTCTGCATGATAGCTCCACCCACCACGAAGAGTCCTATCATCATGATGACGATGGGCGAAGAGAAGCCCGCCAGCGCCTCGGCAGGCGTCAGGATACCCAGAACCAGGAGTGCAGCCAGAGCGGTAAGCGCCACGATGTCGGCCCTCACCCTGCCCCAGATGAACAGGGCTACCGTAATAACCAATATGATAAGTGTTGTTGTCATGTGCTTTTTTTGGCTGCAAATATACGGAAATAAAGTGAGAATTAAGAATTTTGTGGGAAGAAAAATGAAGAAAAATCTTGCATAATACAGAGATTTATGCTAACTTTGCAAACAAAAAAAGTTAGCAACATGACAAAGAAAGGTAAACATACCATATTATTTATCTGCCTGGGCAACATCTGCCGCTCTCCGGCAGCCGAGGGAATCATGAAGAGTCTTGTAGAAAAAGCAGGGCTTCAGGATGAGTTTGAAATCGATTCTGCGGGCATCGGGGGCTGGCACGTAGGTCAGTTGCCCGACAGCCGCATGCGTAAATGTGGCGCCGAGCATGGCTACAATTTCAACAGCCATGCCCGCCAGTTTCAGAAGTCAGACTTCGCCCGTTTCGAAACCATCGTGGTAATGGACAACGAAAACTACCGTGCCATTACCTCCATGGCTTCTTCAGAGTCTGATAGGAAGAAGGTTGTGCGCATGGCCGATTTCCTGACCCACCATCGCGAATACACCACCGTTCCCGATCCGTATTATGGCGACTATAGCGACTTCGAGCTCGTCATCACGCTTCTCGAAGATGCCTGCCAGGAGTTGCTGGACAGCATTATCGGGGAAGGGTAAAAAGTATAAATTCCTATGCAGTTTGATTTTTTAGAGAAATAAATCAATAAAAGTGCTATTGTTTCGCTAAAACTTTGTATCTTTGCAAATAGATTTGTTAAAGCAATAAGATTATATTAAATTATGCCTAAAGTACTTCTCTATATAACTGCCAAAATAATATGGAACTTTCTGTTTTACAATACAGATTTCCATGAAAACAGAGCTCATGTTCATGTGGGTAAACGAGGGACAGAAGAACTCTGCAAAATTTGGCTAGAGCCAAATATAGAATTGGCAAAACAAGGTGACTTAACAGATAAGCAGGTCAAAGAAGTGATTAAGATAGCAGAAAAATACCAATCTAAATTACTTCATCAATGGAAGCAGTTCAAGAAAGGTAAAACAATAAAAATCATTAAAATAAAAGAGTAAGAATATGTATCAGAAAGAAGGTTATTGGGATGTGAAGCCAAAGATAAAGGCTTTATCCTTTCCCAAAAGAGGTAAGTTTGAAGTTACCCTGCAAGATGGCCGTTCCATAACGATGCCTATCTCTGCATTCCCAAGCATGAAAAAAGTCCCAGTAAAAGAAAGAAACAACTGGTATCTCATGGGGGGTGGCTTTACTTGGGATTCTTGTCCAGAAGTAATCCATATTGAACAGATTTTGGGCAACTATGCAAATTATGCCCACGAGCAAAATGCCTGAAACAGAATTATAAATATTGGGAGTATTCAGCAAATGAAAAAATGCTGATGATACTCCCTTTTTCTTTTTATACCGTAATCTCGCCCGAGCCATAGCAACGATGATGATGTTCATCATAAACTACACAGAACTGGCCGGGAGCCACACCATGAATCGCTTCTTCTGAATGAATCATCCAGCGGCCGTCTTCCAGCTTTTCTATCGTAGCAGGATGATACTCCGGCGTATGACGAATCTTGAAAGTTACCTTCTGCATCGCAACCTCGCGTGTGAGGAAATGGAAATCATGGAGAGGAAAATCCTTCTTGTATGCCGACTGCGGATCATAACCATGACTCACATACAGGATATTGTTCTCTACATCCTTCTTAATCACGAACCAGGGACCGCCGCCAAAGCCCAAGCCCTTGCGCTGGCCGATGGTATGAAACCACAACCCCTTGTGCTCGCCTATGCGCTTGCCCGTTTCCATCTCTATGACATCGCCCGGTTTTTCGCCCAGATAACGGCGGATATAATCATTATAATTTATCTGTCCCAGGAAGCAGATTCCCTGGCTGTCCTTGCGCTTGGCATTTATCAGATGCTCCTCTTCGGCTATTTCGCGAACCTCATTCTTGATATGATGGCCGATAGGGAAAATCGCTTTTTTCAATTGCCAGCTCTCTATCTGAGCCAGGAAATCGGTCTGGTCTTTCACAGGATCAGGACTCGTGACAAGCCATTTATCGCCATTTTCATCCGTTTCGGTCTGCGCATAATGCCCCGTGGCGATGAGGTCGTAGTTGTGACCCATCTTCTCATCGAAGGCGCCAAACTTAATCAGGCGGTTGCACATCACGTCCGGATTAGGCGTAAAACCAGCCTTCACCTTCTCCATCGTATAACGGGTTACCTCGTTCCAATATTCATGATGGCAGTCAACCACTTGCAGCTTGCACCCATACTTTCTAGCCACAGCCGTAGCCATCTCCAGGTCCTCCTCCGAAGAGCAGTCCCACTCCTCTTTCTCCTCAGGACCAATCTTGATGTAGAAGCAATCAGGATGCAGGCCCAGCTGGGCAAACTCCCAAACCACAACCGAACTGTCGACGCCTCCCGAAAGGAGCACGGCAATTCTCTTATCCTTTATTTCGTCAATATTCAGCATATTCTTTCCTGTTTATAATAATCCGGTTGCAAAATTACGAAAAAAAACTGATATAATGAGCAAAGAAAGGGCTAGAAATGCATGAGAAAGAGAAAAGAAAAGCCCGCAAAGCCTATTTTCGCTATAGAAAACACTTATAGCCGCATTCGTAGCTTTTAAACATAAAACGAGTTTTGCTTTCGTTTTTATCTATACCTTTGCAATCGATTTCAGAAATCGATAAGAAAGAATGTTTTTGAAAATTCAGTATTTACATTAATAGATAAAGAAAAATGGAGATTTTAAAAAATCTATTTTATGGCTTCCCAGACCTTTGGGGAGGCGGAGTAGCCCACTCTGTGATGATTCTTTCGCTGGTCATCGCCTTGGGTTTGTGTTTAGGTAAGCTCAGAGTAAAAGGTGTTTCCCTGGGCTTGGCTTGGATTCTGTTCATCGGTCTTATCTTTGGACATTTCTCTCTCAACCTTGACGAGCATCTGCTCCACTTTCTCAAGGAATTTGGCTTGATTCTCTTTGTCTACTCTATCGGTCTGGAGGTAGGTCCGGGCTTCTTCGCTTCGTTCAAGAACGGCGGCAAGAGTCTCAACCTGCTCAGCATGATCGTAGTGGCCCTGAGTATCATTACTACCTTAGTCATCTTCTTATGTTCGGGAACATCCATCACCTCTATGGCCGGTATCCTTTCGGGTGCCGTAACCAATACTCCTGGATTGGGTGCAGCCCAGCAGGCATTCAGCGACCTGCGCCACATCGACGCCCCATCCATCGCAACCGGCTATGCCATAGCCTATCCTATGGGTGTGCTCGGCGTTATCCTCAGCTTCATTATATTAAGGTTCGCGCTACGTATAGACAAGCAGAAGGAAGAGGATGAAGCTAAGCGAGGCAAGGGACATCTTGAAGCGATGACCCTGAACACCTTCGCCGTAAAGGTTTCTAACCAGATGGTTTTCAAAGATACCGTCAAGCAGATCCGCTATCTGCTGAAGCGCGACTTCATGGTTTCCAAGATTATCCGTAACAACGGCGAACGCCAGGACGAGGTGGTTAACGGACAGACCGTGATAGAAGAGGGCGACATTCTGCAGATTGTGGCTCATCCTACCGTAGAAGAACCTATCATCGCCCTGCTCGGCGAGAAGGTTGACGTAAAGGACGAGGAATTCAGCAGCGAGCTCATCAACCGCCGAATCCTGATTACCAAACCGGGCATCAACGGCAAGAGCATCAGCCAGTTGCAGATTAGAAGCAACCTTGGCGCCAACATTACCCGCGTAAACAGAAATGGTGTAGACCTCATCGCGACCCCAGACCTGAAACTCCAGTTGGGCGACCGCGTAACCGTAGTGGGCAAGGAACTCGCCATCGCTCATACCGAGAAGGTGCTGGGTAACCAGATGAAGCGTCTGAACTACCCTAACCTCATCCCAATCTTCCTGGGCATCATGCTGGGTTGTATCGTAGCCAACATTCCGTTCTTCATCCCAGGCATCAACGAGAATCTGCGTCTCGGACTTACCGGCGGCCCATTGGTAGTAGCCATTCTGATAGGTTATTTCGGACCGAAATACAACCTCGTTACCTACAATACCATTTCAGCCAACCTGATGCTTCGCGAAATCGGCATCTGCATCTTCCTGGCTTGCGTGGGTCTCGGCACAGGCGAACAGTTTATCCAGACCGTAGCATCAGAAAGCGGACTGACCTGGATACTCTACGGCATCGCCATCACCATGATACCAATCATTCTGGGCGGCATCATCGGCAAGCTCGTGTTCCACATCAATTATTATACATTACTCGGCGTATTGGCAGGTACCAACACCAACCCTTCTGCCCTGGCTTACGTACGTGAGCAGACTTCGGCTGATGCGCCAACAGTAGGCTATGCGAATGTATATCCATTCGCCATGTTCCTCAGAATTGTAACCATTCAGATTATTATTTTTGTATTTGGATAAACATATATGACAGAAAAAGAATTGAAAACCTGCGCTTGCGTAGAGGACAACTGCAAGGAAATAGCAGAATCAGAACTCAGAAGAAAACTCGACTTATTATTACGTACCGGTAGCATTCTCATGGAGAGTGCTGCCGACACATCCCGCATCATGCGAACCATGAAGCGTGCAGCAGCTTTCCTCGGTCTCGACGAGCGATACATGCACCTTTACATCAACTGGAACGTGCTGATGGTAAACTATAGCGACGAGGAGCATTCCTTCTCCAAGTTCCAGAGATGCGAGAAGCACGGCATCAACCTCACCTCTATTTCCCAGGTAAGTAAGCTCACCTGGAAGGCCATCAAGGATAACTATTCGCTCGAACAGTATGAGCAGGCCCTGAACGACATCAAGGCCACCCCACGCAGCTTTACCCCTTGGCAGGTAGCCATCGGCGGCGGTTTTGCCTGCGGCGGATTCTGCATCCAGTTCGGTTGCGACTGGCCAGCCTTCTTCTTCTGTTCGCTTGCAGCCATATTGGGTTTCCGCCTGAGAATGTTCTTGCCAACCAAGGGCTGCAACAACTATGTAGCCATCGGCATTTCGGCTTTCGTAGCCACTCTGATAGCCTGGTTGACCTCATTTCTTTCGCTCAACCCATCGATTGCCGAAGCGCTTCCAGCCTTCATGCATTCAGATACCCCTTGGCATCCGCTGATGGCGTGTGCCCTCTTCATCGTGCCGGGAGTTCCACTCATCAACTTTGTAAGCGATATGCTCGACGGATATATTGAGGTGGGAATGGTTCGTGCCCTGAACACCCTGCTGATGATCTTCGCGATGGCGTTCGGTATCGCCTTCGCCATCCAGGTTTGCCATATCGACAACTTTGTGAAGGATCTTACGATGACTCCTCATCACGAATACTGGGAGTTTGCCATCGCAGCTGCCGTATCGGCCATGGGCTTCTCTACCATCTTCAGCATACCTCGCCGTCTGTTGCCGGTTGTAGCCGTGGGCGGTATCATCGCCGTTTGCTTCCGCAATTTCGTCAATCTGGGTCCATCTAACGGCAACATCGGTCTCGACATGGGTCTGAGCATCGGTTCGCTTGCCGGTTCTGCGCTCATCAGCATCATCGTGATCAAGGCGCGCCATTGGTTCCATACCCCTCACCAATGCATCACCATTCCTAGCGTCATCCCAATGGTACCGGGAGTTCTGATGTATCGTGCCCTCTTTGCCTTCATCGACATGCATGGCGTAGTAGGCGAAGTAACCGTAGGTATGAACAACCTCATCAAGGCCTCGCTCGCCATCATCTGCATCGCCCTGGGTGTTGCAATTCCAAACGTATTCTTCCGCCGCTTCATCGCCGACAACCGCAAGCGCAAGCTGCTTGCCATGCTGGTAGAAAGAAAGAAGAAGAATGGCGAATTCGTAGATTTGCACGAAGTAGAAATCAAATAATCATCTGGTTGGTAATCTGATTTTCATCGGATGATAACCGGATAAAAAGAAGTAGAGATGCGATAAAACATCATTTTATTCTTCAAAAAAAGAGGATATTAAAATAAATGTTTTATCTTTGCACCCAAATTTAGCTATCGGTTATTTCTATAGCCGATAGCTTCAACAAAGGAACAATATGGAAATACGACAACTGAAATATTTCTTGAAGGTAGCCGAGACGCTCAACTTCTCAGAAGCTTCGCGCAAGTTATACATCACCCAGAGCACCCTCTCACAGCAGATTTCGCATCTGGAACAGGAGATAGGTCTGCCTCTCTTCGAGCGCAATTCTCATGAGGTTTACCTCACAGAGGCGGGCAAGGAATTGAGACCTTACGCCCAAAACGCGGTCAATTCTGCCGAAGCCTGTGTAGACCACATGAACGATCTGAAGGAAATGCTTACAGGCGAACTGAACATCGGCGTAACGTTCTCCTTCAGCAACATCATGTCCGAGACGCTCATCGCCTTTCTCCACGCCTATCCTCATGTAAAGCTCAACATCCAATACCGCACCATGCAGGAACTGATGGACGGACTGAAGAAGCGCGAACTCGACCTCGTTCTGGCTTTCAAGCCTCTGAAGAACGAGAAAGCGGTAGACAGCCGAGCTATTTTCAGCAACCGTCTTGCCGCCATCGTGAACGTGAATCATCCGCTGGCGCGCCTTTCATCGGTCAAGCTTTCCGATCTGGAGCGCTACGACCTCATCCTTCCTTGCAAGGGTCTGCAGGCACGCAACGCCTTTGATCACATGGTAGAGGGCAAAGATTTGAACTACAAGATTATGGTAGAGGTGAATAATGTAAACATCATCTTCGACCTTCTGAGCCGCAGCAATCTGGTGACCATTCTCTCCGAATCGACCACCATTCTGCAGAACGGCATGAAGGCGATTCCTATCGATGCTGCCGACAACGAAATGGATGGCTGCATCCACATTCTGAAAGATGCTTACATGAAAAACTCAGCCCAGGAGTTCATCAGCATGCTGAGCCAGAACACCAGCATCCTCGCCAACTTTGCGCTGAAGGATATCCTGAGATAATCATCTTAACACCTGGCGGCTTGCGAGCCTATTTGCTTGCGGCTAGAACAGATAAAAAAATCCTCGTTCGAGTTCTTTTTCGAGCGAGGATTTTTTCTTCTTTTTACCCTTTTACCCTTTCTTTCTTGCGATGATAATCGTTACGCCAGCCAGGATAGCGAGGATGCCTATCGCCAGCTGCAGAGAGAAACTCTCGCCGAAGACGCATACGCCGATGATGACGGCTGTTACCGGCTCCAAGGCTCCCATGATGGCGGCTGGAGTACTGCCGATGAGATTGATGGAAACCGTCATGAAGAAGAGCGACAATACCGTTGGCAACAAAGCCAGCTGGGCAGCACAGAGCCATTGTTTAGGCGTTTGAAGCATCAGTATCGGCTCGCCTGCAATAAACGAATAGACAAACATCGTAAGCAGTCCGAAGACTAATATATAAAAGGTAAACTTGATGTTCGACATGCCCGGATTCTTCCATTGGTTGATGGAGATGATGTAAAGGGCATAGAGCAGGGATGAACACATGACGAGGGCAAAACCCGCCGTGCTCAACTTATCGTTTCCATCGCCCTGATAGAGCAATCCTACTCCCGATACCGCCAGAAGAATGGCAAGCGAGGTAGACCACGTTACCTTCTCGTGGAAGAAGACCGTCATCAGGATGGCCGTCATAATAGGATAAACGAAGAGGATGGTGCTGGCAATACCTGCCGCCATATAATGGAAACTGACATAAAGCGTAGCTGATGAGAGCGAAAACATGCAGCCCAGCACGCCAAGACGAATCAGATGTCCCCACTTCACCTTGAAACTCTCCTTGCGGAACAGCATCACCACGGCAAACATCAGTACCGCCAAGAGATAACGATAGATGAGTACAGAACTGGAATTGAATCCGTCGCCATAGAGTTCGAGCGTGCCCAAAGGATTGGTACCATAACATACTGCGGCAACAACACCCGCCGCAAAGCCTTTAACTTTATTACTGCTTGTCATTAGATTAAATACTATTTTTTTCTTATACTTCTTGTTATCTATCTATTTCGGGCTACAAAGTTACAGCAAATATTCGAGATAAGCTAACAAAATCGTATAAATATATTGTAATATCTGAGAAAAAACGCTCTTTTCTTGTGCTTTAAGAAAATAAATTGTACCTTTGCAATATCTTTGAAAAAAGATAATCTGATGAAACATTAAAAACTAAACAAAAGAATTAATAACAATGGAACAGATTAAGAATGATCAGCTCACACTTGAGATTTCATCTCTCGGAGCAGAACTTCAGAGCATCAAGGATGCTAATGGAAATGAATATCTCTGGGATGGCGACGAGAAATACTGGAACCGCCACTCTCCTATCCTCTTCCCTATCGTATGCGGATTGTGGAAAGACACTTATCGCACAGAGGGCAAGGAGTATCACCTTCCTCGCCATGGTTTCGCACGCGATACAGAGTTCAAACTCGTTGGCAAGACTGCCGACCGCCTCACCTTCGCGCTCATCGACAACGAAGAGACTCAGAAGAACTATCCTTATCACTTCAACCTTGCCATCTCTTACCGCCTGCAGGGCAACGAGATTCATGTCATCTGGCACGTAGAGAATACCGACGACAAGGAAATCTTCTTCCAGATTGGCGGTCACCCAGCATTCATGGTTCCTGGCTGCAAGAAGGGCGAAGAAATGAAGGCTACCCTGAAACTCGACAACGAGGCTCCTGTTCGTCTCTATGGTAACGTAGGCGGATGCATCGACCGTCAGGCTAAGGAAACCGTAGAAACCGACAAGGGTATCTGGGAAGTAAACGAGGAGACTTTCGCTGAAGATGCTGTTATCTTCGACAAGAGTCAGGTTAAGCAGGTGAGCATTCTCAACGAGCAGGGCGAACCTCATGTAACCCTCGAGTTCAAGACTCCAGCCGTAGGTATCTGGAACCCAGCAGGCAAGCATGCTCCATTCCTCTGCATCGAGCCATGGTATGGTTTGAACGACTGGGCTGAATATGATGGCGAGTTTAAGGACAAGTATCTGATGAACCGTCTGCAGCCAGGTGCAAGTTTCATGAGTGAGTATATCATCAGAATTGAGAAATAATGGAAGAAAAAGACAATTTGCAACTCCCCGAGAACGCATTCCGCGAACTGAAAGACGGGGAGGAATATAAGCCGTTGATGTCGCCTGACAAGGTTTATCCTGAGGTGAACGGATGGTCAGTTACATGGGGAATCGTGATGGCAGTCATCTTCTCTGCCGCCGCAGCCTATCTGGGCTTGAAGGTGGGTCAGGTGTTCGAAGCAGCCATCCCTATCGCCATCATCGCCGTGGGCGTAAGTACCGCTACCAAGCGTAGCAAGGCGCTGGGCGAGAATGTCATCATCCAGAGCATCGGAGCCTGTTCGGGTGCTGTGGTGGCAGGAGCCATCTTTACCCTGCCAGCCATCTACATCCTGCAGGCTAAATATCCGGAGATGACTACTTCGTTTATGAAGATCTTCATGGCTTCGGCCTTGGGAGGAGTCTTGGGAATCCTTTTCCTTATTCCTTTCCGCAAGTACTTCGTAAGCGATATGCACGGCAAGTATCCGTTCCCTGAGGCTACGGCTACCACGCAGGTACTGGTGAGCGGAGCCAAGGGAGGCGACCAGGCTAAGCCGCTGCTCATAGCCGGACTGGTGGGTGGTCTTTACGACTTTATCGTAGCCAGCCTGGGATGGTGGAACGAGAATTTCACATCGCGTGTGGTAAGTCTGGGATGCGACCTGGCTGACAAGGCTAAACTCGTATTCAAGGTAAACACAGGTGCAGCCGTATTAGGTCTGGGTTACATCATCGGTCTGAAGTATGCCTTCTTCACCTGTCTGGGGTCGCTCGTAGTATGGTGGCTGATTGTTCCGGGCATGAGCGTTATCTTCCATGATAGCGTGCTGAGCGCCTGGGATCCTAGCATCGTGAAGACCGTGGGTGCGATGAGTCCGGAGGAAATCTTCCGTGCCTACGCCCGCAGCATCGGTATCGGCGGTATCGCCATGGCAGGTATCATCGGCATCATCAAGAGCTGGGGCATCATCAAGAGTGCCGTAGGTCTGGCTGCCAAGGAGCTGAAGGGCAAGAGCGATGTGGATGAGAACGTGAAGCGCACCCAGCGCGACATCTCTTTCAAGATTATCGCTATCGGTTCGCTTGTTACCATCCTCGTAACCTTCCTCTTCTTCTGGTTTGGCGTGATGGAGGGCAACCTTCTCTTCGCCATTATCGCCATTCTGCTCGTGGCTGCCATCTCCTTCCTCTTTACTACCGTAGCGGCTAATGCCATCGCTATCGTGGGTTCAAACCCTGTTTCGGGAATGACCCTGATGACGCTCATCTTCGCCTCTGTGGTGATGGTGGCTGTCGGCCTGAAAGGTCCTGGCGGCATGCTGGCTGCCCTGATTATGGGTGGTGTGGTTTGTACAGCCCTCTCGGTAGCAGGTTCGTTTATTACCGACCTGAAGATTGGTTACTGGCTGGGAACAACTCCTAAGAAACAGGAGGGATGGAAATTCCTCGGTACCCTGGTGAGTGCGGCTACCGTGGGCGGCGTGATGATGCTGCTCAACGAGACTTACGGTTTCGCATCGGGTTCGCTTGCAGCTCCTCAGGCTAATGCGATGGCTGCGGTTATCGACCCTTTGATGAATGGTGTGGGAGCTCCTTGGGTGCTCTATGGCATCGGAGCCGTAATAGCCATCGTGCTGACTTATTTCAAGATTCCTGCCCTGGCTTTCGCTCTGGGTATGTTTATTCCGCTGGAACTGAACGTTCCTCTGCTCGTGGGTGGAGCCATCAACTGGTATGTTACTTCGCGCAGCAAGGATGCCAAGGTGAACAGCGAACGTGGTGAGAAGGGAACGCTCATCGCCAGCGGCTTCATCGCCGGTGGAGCCCTGATGGGTGTGGTTAGCGCCCTTCTGAAGTTTGGCGGCATTGAGGTATGTATCGCCGACAGCTGGTGGGTTAATCCGATGTCTGAGGTTTGTTCGCTTCTGGCTTACATCTGCCTCATCGGTTTCTTTATCAGAGCCACAAAGAAATAAAGAATAGGCTTTTTACAAATAAGACAATCGCCTGGATGCATCTGAGCACCCAGGCGATTTTTTATTCTATCCGAATAAGTTTTTCTATCCTACGATTCCGCAGCTACGAAATCCATCGGCTTGACGCCAAACTGCTTCTGGAAGCACTTGGCAAAATAGCTAGGACTGCTGAAACCTACCATATAGCTGATTTCGCTGATGCGGTAGTTTCCTTCTTTCAGGAGTTTTGCGCCCTTCTTCAGTTTCACGAGCTGTATCATCTCGTTTGGCGTAACATCGGCAAGACCGCGAATCTTATTAAAGAGCGAAGAGCGGCTCATGCCCATCTTTTCGGCAAGGAACGCCACGTTGAGTTCCGGATTCGCCACATTCTCTTCGATGATGCGAGACATTCGTTCCAGGAACGCATTATCAACCTGAGTTTGAGCTATCTCTGCTATCGGCTCAAGCGGAGTATGAGAGAACTTACTCCTCAACAGACGGCGCATCTCAAGAAGCTGTCTTACGCTTGCCTCAAGATACTTCATCGAGAACGGCTTTTCTATGTAGACATCGGCTCCACAGTTCATACTCTCCGTCTTCGCCGCATCATCGGTCTTTGCCGTAAGCATCACGAACGGGAGATGAGAATATTCTGAATTTTCACGCACCCTACGGCAGAACTCCGGACCGTCCATCTCCGGCATCATCCAGTCGCTTATGATGAGCGAAACCGGATGTTTCTCCAGTTTACGGAGCGCATCCTTTCCGTTGTCGGCGGTATAAACCGTATACATCTTTTCGAAATGAGCCTTCACAAACTGGCGCATGTCTTCATCATCATCCACAATCAGCATCGTCGGTTTTGCCGGTTCACGAAGCGGACTGGCAACAGCAACGCCTGCCTTTTGAGAACCTTGCGCAACTGTAGTTTCATCTGTCAGCAGATTTTCCTCAGCAACAGTTTCTTCTTCCTTCACCATTTCATCCGCCTTCTCAACCACAGCATCCAACTGGTTGAGCGGCAAGGTTACGATAAAGGTAGATCCCTTACCTACTGCAGATTCTACTCCAACCATACCATGATGAGCCTCAACGAGATTCTTCACGATGTTGAGACCGATTCCGGTTCCCGGTTTGTTGTCGCGTGCCTGATAGAAGGCTCCGAAAATTTTCTCCTTTTCGTCAGGACTGATTCCCAATCCGTTGTCTTCCACCTCTATGCGGAAATGGTTTCCATCCTCCAGCAAGCGGCAGGACAAGCGTACATAATCCTCGGTATATTTCAAGGCGTTGGTCATCAGATTGCTGATAACCTTGGTAATGGCCTCCTGGTCAATCATCGCCACGAGCTCATCGGCTGGATAATCTACATCAAGACGGATGCTTTTCTGCTCGAAGGTAGGAGCAAAGCGCTCTGCCACAGCATGCATCAGCTTCGAAATGTTGTTCAAACGGAAATGAACCAGCATGCCCTTCTGCTGCACTTTGTTGAAATCGAGCAGCTGATTTACTAGCAGGAGCAAACGCTGGGCGTTACGGTCGATAACAGAAAGCGTCTGCGTGATAGTCTCACCATCGGAAAGTTTTCCGGAAACCTGTTTCCAATACTCTTTCAGGCTCTCCAAAGGTCCGATGATAAGCGTTACCGGCGTACGGATTTCATGGGCAATCATTGTGAAGAACTGCAGGCGGGCATCTCTCATCTCCTGATCCTGCTTGAGTTCCAACTGGTCGAGTTCTTCCTGATGACGGAGTTTCTCACGTTTCAACCGGCTCTGCATGAACCAGTAGATTGCGTAACCGATGAGCAGAAGATACAGAATCTTGGCTGGCAAAGACCACCAGAACGGCGGATGAACCACAATCTTCAGTTTTGCCTCATTCTTCGACCATACACCATCATTATTGGTTGCTTTAACCAGGAAGGTATAGGTTCCGGCAGGAAGATTGGTATAGTTGGCACGATGCTCGTGGGTATAAATCCAATCCTTGTCTACTCCCTCAAGTTTGTAAGCATACTGGTTCTTCTCAGGCGATACATAGCTCAGGGCGGCAAACGAGATATTGATGGTATTCTCGTTATGAGACAGATTGAGTTCTGCTGCATGACTCAGAGATTTCTCCAACTGGTCGCTCCCCGCCTCTATCGGCTTTCCGAAGAGTTCTACCGAGGTGATTGCTACAGGAGGAGCTACCTGGTTGATCTTGACGAGATATGGATAGAAGCAGTTGAAACCTCTTGTAGAACCGAAATAGATTCTGCCATCAGAAGCCAGGAGTCCGGCGTTTGGCATAAACTGGTCGCAAGTGAGTCCGTCATATTTATTGAACAGCTGGACAGGTTCACCCGGCGTATATTTCACAATTCCCTTGCTGGTAGAAATCCACATTACTCCCTGCGAAATGACAAGACTCGTGAAATCCTGACTAGGCGCATCGATGGAGATGCGTCGGAATATACCTTTTGAAGGCAGAAATTCGCAAAGTCCTTCGCCGGTTGCGGCATAGAGCTGCCCCTTTTCGCCAATAACCAGACAGTTTATCTGATCACTCACCAGCGAAGTAGAATCATTCTCTACATGTTTATACTGTTTCCAGGCATTATTCTTGTCCAAGCGCCACAAGCCGCCTCCCTGGGTAGCAAACCATACGTTGCCCTGAGGATCTTCCTTGATATCGATGGTAAGCGACTTGAACAACTTGATTTTGCTGAACTTCTGCTGTCCTTCATCGAAGAGGTTGGCACCATCCATCGTAGCCGCCCAGAGCCGGTTCTTCCGGTCGCGATAAATACAATAGGCATTACTGCCAGAAACCATTCCATCGGTAGAGAAAACCTGCTGCGCTCCGGTAGCCATATTCATTCTGATGACACCATTGCCATAGGTTCCTACCCACAGATCATTTTCATCAGCAAAGAGCGCATGAACATTATACTTGCCCATATCCGCCTTGCCCGGATAAGAAACAAAACTGTTGGTCTGGGGATTAAAGCAGTCGAGTCCCGCATCATCCGTAGCTATCCAGATGCGATGCTGACGGTCTTCGAAGAATCTTCCTACCACATTACCGCGCAATCCGCCCAGACGGGCAGAATAAGCATGGAAACGCTCTTCAAAACTCGTAGAAGGAAGATAATTCACACCACCATAGAAAGTAGTTACCCAAATGCCACCTTCATTATCATCCGCAATACCATAAACAAAGCGCTCGCTCGTACTCCGGCTCGGATTGTTGACTTCCGACAACATGTGCCAGATACGGTTCTGGATATCATACTGCACCAATCCATCATCGCTGGCTATGAGAAGAGACTTGTTGTCGTTGCAGTAAAGCTGATGGATATGATGAACAGCATTACTCAAGGTTCCGCTGATGAGCTGCTCGGCACTACCATCGGCGTTGAGCTTGTAAAGTCCGTTTTCCCAGGTTCCGACATAAACATTGCCATCGGGAGTAGCCAGCATCGCCATGCCGTGAAACATGGTTGCATCGCCCTTCAGAGGGAATGCTTCAAACTGGTCGGTCGACTTGTTGAGATGATAGATGCTGGCTTCACCCTGGTTACAGAGCATCCATACCTGGTTGTTGGCATCAACCAGCGTACTTTGCACTTTACCCTGAATATTCTTCATCGGATACTGATGCAGTTCGTGAGTAGTCCGATTGTATCTGAACACGCCCTGTCCGTTGGTAGAAATCCAAACATTCTGATCGCCGTCAAGCGAAAAATTAAGGACAGGCGCCGTAATCTTATCACTCAGTTTCTGGAATCGGTCGGTTGCATTACAGAACAGATAGGCTCCATTATTGCAACCTACCAGCAGGCCTTCTTCGCAAGCAGTAAGGGCGCTCACAAACTGGTCTACAGTCGTAAAGGGATTATAATAGGTTTTGACATCGTATCCGTCAAAACGGCACAATCCGTTGTCTGTACCAAACCACATGTATCCCTTGGAACCTTGAACCACGCTACGCACAGCATTACTCGGCAAACCATTATCCATCGTGATAGAGCGCACCATAGGGTCGATAGCAGCCAATTGTGCACCCGAGTTGGTTTGCGTTACCGAATGTGGCTGCGCCTGAATATCCGTAGCCCCTTTCGAGACGAAGGCTGTCGGTACCTGCGCCTCAGCCCCTACAGGCATCATCATGCAGAGCACAGAAACCATTAGAGTAGATATCTTTCTCATTATATGAGTCTTTATTTTCTGTTGTTAGATAATTTAATGCCGCAAAATTACAAAAATATAACGAGAAATACAACAAAAAGAACAAAAAAAGCCCCGAAACAAGCAAATAGCTACTTTTTTAAAGTAAGACTATCCGTTTGCTTCAGGGCAAAACTTAAATAATGATTCAAGTGAGAAGTTTCACTATCAACAGATTGAAACCTGAATTACTTGCTCTTTACATCGCTCCATTTAGGCGGTTTCACACCCAGCAGATTCTTCACGAAGAAATCGTAACGCTTGTGCTCGCCATAGAGTTCGCCCATGGTATGATGGGCTCCAGGAATCACCACGAGTTCGAAATCCTTATTCGCCTTTTCCAGGGCATTCACTACCTGATAGGTGCTCGATGGATCTACGTTGTCATCTATCTCACCTACCACCAGCATCAACGGGCGCTCCAACTTATGGGCATTCTCCACGTTGCTGCACTCTACGTAACTGGAATCGATAGGCCAGCTCATCCATTGCTCGTTCCACCAGATTTTATCCATCCGGTTGTCATGACAGCCGCAGGCACTATAGGCTGCCTTGTAAAAATCGCCATGCAGCAATACGGCTGTGGTACTCTCCTGTCCGCCTGCCGAACAGCCATAGATTGCCACATTATCAGCATCCATATAAGGATACTTCTTGGCTGCAGCCTTGATCCAGAGTTCACGGTCAGGGAATCCGGCATCCTTCAGATTCTTGTAGCAAACCTCCTCAAACTTCTTGCCGCGATAGGAAGTTCCCATCGCATCGAGCTGGACTACGATGAAACCGAGTTCGGCAAGCGAAGTGGTGTACCAGTTATATGGCATGAAACTCTTCGGAGTATAGGCATCGCCCGGACCCGAATAGATATACTCGATAACCGGATATTTCTTGTTCGGATCGAAATTGGTAGGGCGCTGGATGATACCCCACATATCGGTCTTGCCATCACGCCCCTTAGCCACAAACACCTCAGGAGCTACCCATCCGTGCTTCTTCAAAGTAGCAATATCAGCCGTCTCCAGAGTCTTGACGAGCTTACCGGTCTGCACATCTCTGAGCACGGTAACAGGAGCGGCATCCACCTTAGAATAGGTATCCAGGAGATAACGGTAATCATAGGTATATTGGGCACTATGATTTCCCTCTTCAGGAGTGAGCGCCACCATATTCTTGCCGTCGATACCTATTTTATAATAATGTACCAGATATGGGTCCTCATTCTTGTTCACGCCACTAGCCGAGAAATAGATTTCTCCCTTCTCTTCATCTACACGCTGGATGCCGCGAACAAACCAGTCGCCCTTTGTAATCTGTCGGATAACCTTCGATTTCTGCACATCGTAGAGATAGAGATGATTCCAGTTGTCGCGCTCGCTCATCCAGAGCAGTTGCTTACCATCCTTGATAAACTGACGCCACAGACGACCATAGTTTACGAAAGTATTGGCACGCTCCTCTACCACGGTACGAAGCTTGCCGGTTTCGGCATTCATCGCCAGCATCTGATAGAGATGATGCCCACGCTGGTTGTACTCCATCGTCACCTCCTTGCTGTCTGGTGTCCATTGCATCCACTCCAGTTCATACTGGTTTTCTATCTGATGCTTGTCAGCCTCCACCTTCTTTCCGGTAGCCACATCGATGATGACCGGATAGTGCTGTGGCAGGGCATCGCCCGGCTTGGCATACTCCTGCTTGTGGAGGATAGGCTGCAGCTGGTCGGCAGGCGAAGATTCTACGTAGTAGGCATAGCGCTTCTCTACTGGAACACGCTTGCATACGAAGATGTGCTTGCCGTCTGGGCTCCATTGGATGCGGTTGCTGTAATAGCATCCGATGGTACCATCCTGGGTAAGGATTCGCTTGGCTTCGGTATAAGGTTTTCCTGCCTCATGAACCACCACGTTGTAACCTTCGATGTAGGCTTCCATCTTGCCGTCGGGCGAAAGTACCGGATAGGCCTCCTTCTCCTCATCTACCTCCATCCAATGGCGCTCGTGGTGTCTGCCAAACTGAGGTTTGTTGGCAGGACGAGGCTTGATGCCCAGCGCCTTCTCCAACGCTTCCTGCGAATCATAAGTCTTCATCTCATCCTTGTCGGCATCATAGGATACAAACTTCCTGCCCTGAGGAGTAGAAATCTGATAATGCAGTACGTGGGTGGAATCGCACCAAGCCGATGATCGTGCCCAATGGAACACGGAGTCGGCTGAAAACTGATGACGCAGCGCATAGGCTCTGTTGTAATCTTCTAATGTGCCCTGTGCTGAAGCTGTAGATGCCGGCATCGCCAAAGCTGCGCTCAACAGCGAAAGAGCTAAAATCTGATTCTTCATTATGCTTGATATTTTACTTGTTAACTTCTTAAGTATTTTTCTCCAGTTAGGAAAATATTATTTCCCAGTATAGAAATCGGTAATGCGTCGGATAGCACGCTGGCAAACCGGACAGAAATCATCCACTTCGTTGATTCGCATACGGCAAACCTGCGCCGGACGGTAACATCCCTTGCTCTGGTTGCCCGCCCCCTCGAACACACCTATCTTGAAGACGGCTTCATTGAGTTTCTTCTGCTCCTTCTCGTTTCTGATATTCTTATGATCCGGAAGTTTGGCAAGCGGCGTAGGAATCTTCACGCCCTTCGGCATCATATCCGCCCACTTGCTCTGGAAATCCTTCAGCGTGGTGAGGTTCGGCTCCCAAGGCTCGGTATCACTAGGATACATCGGGTCGTACTCATCGGTACTGTACTCATCGCCCAAGCCCGCATAGCCATGACCGAACTCATGTACCAGTACCTTCTTGAACGTAGGATGATCAGAGGTAGAAAGCGTAACCTGGTTGTAGATGCCGCCGCCACCATACGTAGGAGAATTCACCAATACGATGATCTGCTCGAAAGGCACATTGCTCAAGGCATCATAGATGCGATGAATCTTGCTCGTAGTGAGATAACGGTTCGAATAGAAAGTATCGTAATGAGAGCAGGCCATCGTGTTCTTCCATTTCCCGTCGTGCGGAATACTAGGACCCTCATCGAGCGATGGAGCCGCAACTGCCACTACGTTGAATCTCGACTTGAGCGAAGCGAATGGTTCGCGCTCGAAAATGGCATCGGCTGTCCGCTGCGCATCCTGATAGAACTTATCCATCTGGTCCTGGCGATAACCCTCGGCGATGATGGCGAGGTCCACACAGTCGGCAGCCTCTCCGCTCTTCACGATGTAGCGGTAAGGGATGCCATTCTCGCCCAATGGTCGGATGAGGATATCCTGAGGATTGATGGTATGGCGCAGTTCTGCGGTCACCTTCTGATGCGTATCGCTCAGGGTGATACTTACATCCACCGGCTTCTTCGGGAACGGCACGAGGAAACTGCTCTCGAATGATTTCTGCAGATGTTTAGCCTCCTGTGTAAGCTGCCACTCCTGGAAGAGTGTAGAGAAGGTGTTTACATAAAGCACCTTGTTGGTGCCATGCTCATACACGGTCACCTGTCCGTTTCCGTTCAGGAATTTCTCATCCAGTCTTGTCTTTCTTCCCGCCCAGGTAGGGTTGCTGTAAGCTTGTTCGAAATAGATAGCCTGATTCACGCTATCGCCCGCCACGATATAATCCAATCGCAGCGTCTTATCTTCGAAGTTGTCTTCGAACTTCTGTGCCTGCATCGGCATCGCCATCATCAGGGCGAGGGATGCAGTCAATAATCCTTTATTCTTCATGTTATATTTTTACAAAATTCCATTATAAAAAGAGATGCGCCATTACGTAAGCCTTTACAAATGTGTCATCAACCATTCTGCCAAAACCTTGCAGTAATGATCATGGTCTTCTACGAAAGGCATGTGGCGGCTTCCCACGAAGAGTTCCCATTTACTGTTAGGCAAAGCATCATGCATGGCCTTGGCGATGGCAGGAGTACAAAGATCTTCACTACCACTAATTACCAAGGTAGGGATGTCGATGCTCTTCATCTTCTCCAAATACTCAAAATCCTTCAAGTCGCCAGTAGCATTTAGCTCATTAGGTCCCCAACCATAAATATACGACAAGGTACCAGCCTTTTTCTCTCTTCTCAGGCATTCAGGCGAGTCGGCAGTAACAGGTGCAGCACAATGTTGCTCCATATAGTGAGCAATTGCACTTTTGTATGCCTTACTGTCAAAATCCCCCGTAGCCTCAGCCTTGGCTATGGCTTTTTGCTCTTTTTCCGGTAAGTATTTTACCAAGCGATGTTGCTCCTTTACCCACATCGAAGCCGATGGATTGGTACTGGAGAGAATGAGTGAGCGAATCCCATCGGGATGACGTTCATAGACGTACGCCAAAGCCAACATACCTCCCCACGACTGTCCCAAGAGATGCACTTGGTCAAGATGTAAGTATTTACGGAGCGCATCTAGCTCATCCACCCACGTCTCAGTCTTCCAAAGTTCCGGATGACCTTCTACATACGATTTTCCACAGCCCAACTGGTCGTACATAATGACCTGATGGCCAGTCTCGGCAATTTGATCCAGCACCTCGAAATAGTTGTGGGTACTGCCTGGTCCACCATGCAGCAAGATGATAGGTGCCTTGCCTTCCTGACGTTCGCCCACAATTCGATAATAAACCTGATGTCCTCGGAAAGGCATGTATCCCTCCTCTACTTTCTGCTTTTGTCCAGTGAACGCAAAGTTCTTGGCACGCAACAAGTCTGAGCCCACTTTAAAAAGTAAGGCCTGTTTAAAATGTTTATATTTCACGAAAATAATCTCTGATTTATGCCGTTATTTGGAATATTTTTCGTATCTTTACACCATCAATTAAAAGAATGACTATGTTTAAAAAGACAGATCCGAATCCTCAGTTAGATATATTCACGGCTCCCTCAATGCAGTTAGGAAGTCGTGCTTCAAAGAAATATTCTGACCCCAACGCATGGCATAACCAGTTTTATAGTCTCGTGACAACCAAGATTGATGAGGAGATATTCAAGCCTTTGTTCCCTGAAGGCAAGAAGAGCGGCCGCCCAAATGCTTCCATCCGCATACTCGTGGCTATGTCTGTCTTGAAGGAGGGATTCGGTTGCAGCGACGAGGATCTGTTTGAGAAGTGCGAGTTTGACCTTCTTACCAGAAAGGCTCTCGGCATGGAACTTCTGACTGATGTAACCCCATCAATAGATACCTATTATCTGTTTCGCCGCCGCATCTGCGAATATCAGGAAAGAACTGGCATTGACCTGATGCAGCTCTGCTTCGAGCAGCTTGCTGGCAAGCATGTACGCCTTCTCAAGATATCAGGCAAATGCGTCCGTATGGACAGTAAGCTTATCGGTAGCAATATCGCTCGCCAGTCTCGCTATGAACTGATACATACAACTCTGGTCAAGTACCTCAAGACATGCACGCTTACCCATCTCTCCCCAGAGCAGGAAGAACGGGCAAAGGAATACTTGAAAGAGGATTCCTCCAAGACAGTTTACCGCTCTGACTCTGATACGCTTCAGAGCAATCTTGCCAGAATTGGTAATTTCATCATGGAGATGCTGGCAGTTTTTCCAGCTACTTCTCCTGCACATGATCTTCTTCAGCGTCTGTTTGAAGAACAGTATGTCGTAATGGACGGAAAGGCTGTACTTCGAGACAAGAAGGAGGTAAAGGCAGACAGTCTTCAGAATCCTAACGATCCTGATGCAACCTATCGTGCCAAGAATGACCAGAAGGTGCAAGGCTATGTGACCAACATCACAGAGACTGTAGAGGAAGGCAAGCCTAACATCATCACTTCCGTTCAGGTTGAAACTGCAGTATTTGCAGACTGCCATTTCCTTCAGGAGGCTGTGGAAAACAGTGAACGTGTCACGGATTCTACGATTGAAGACCTGTATGCAGATGGTGCCTATCAAAGTCCAGACAATCGAGAGTTTGCAAAGAACCACAATGCCATGCAGCTCAAGACTGGTAAGATGCAAGGTGGATGCAGATGGGAACTGATACCACATGACGAGGATGGTCTTACCGTCAGGGAGATTGCTACTGGCAACACCTATGAGGCCGTCAAAGCCGTCACAAAGCAGGGCTCCAGAAAGCGATGGAGAATTCCATGGAACAACAAAACCGGTTGGCGTTACTTTGAAGACAAAGACATTAAAGCCTATCAGCTAAGGAAGCAGATAGAAAGCCTTCCTTTGGAGGAGCAGCATAAACGGAATAACGTTGAAGCAGCCATGTTCCAATACAGTTTTCATACACGTAATGGCAAGACCCGATACAGGGGCTTGCTCAAACATCGTATGCATGCATATAGCAGATGTATGTGGATGAACCTCCGAAGGATGGTAATATTCCAGATTTCAACATTTCAAAGATCGATATTTGCCCTTTTCGGGCCTATCAGAGAAACTTTCGGCTCTTTCATGGCTAATTCTCGAAAGATGTTCACCAGCGGAGCCGATTGCTATGTTTCACTCTGAATGACCACACTGGTTATGCTGGATTCAAAATATACCCCTTTTTAAAGTGGGCTCAGTGATTAAGCAATCTAAGAGTTAATTCTATTTTGTTTATTATGATTCATCGAAATAATCAAGATTACATAACAGCCTTTGTCGAAGGCTATATTTGTGCCATTATAGGTGAGCGGATGACAATCGCTAAGGTATCAGAGGCTGAACTTGATAATGCAAAGCATTCAGCTGAGAAGTATGTCGAGTTTCAAATCGAGCATTCGAATTTCTTGGACGAGGAAAAGAATGCGATGAAGAGTGACTATAAGCTTTGGGCAGAATCTGCATTGCAAGGAATGAAGAAACGATTACGTGATAGTGGTAGATTACTATGATGCGCCAGCCGACAAACAATCGCAATTCTATTGCGTTAAACTATCATCGGCAGCCCCTTGTGGGCAAAGGCTCCGCTGCCGATACCAAAACTCTGGCGGAGGCTATAGCGTAGCCAGCTACATCCTCTCGTCCCTGAGGGAAGAGAGGCTTGGTGAGAAAGGTGGAGCCTTCCTTAACGGTAAGGAAGGACGGGTAGGTTTTCGAAAAATCTTATGTAAGAACTTAAGTTAGAATCATGAATATAATCAAAACAGAAATAGAAGGCGTACTCATTATAGAGCCACGCCTCTTCCGTGATGCTCGAGGCTACTTCTTCGAGAGCTTCAGCGAGCGAGAGTTTGAAGAAAAGGTAGCCCCAATCCTGGGACACAGTGTACACTTTTGCCAAGACAATGAGTCAATGAGCAGTTATGGTGTGATGCGAGGCTTGCACTTCCAACGCCCACCATATACCCAGAGCAAGCTGGTGCGCTGCGTAAAAGGCAGAGTCCTTGATGTAGCCGTAGATATCCGTAAAGGATCACCAACCTATGGCAAGCATGTGGCAGTAGAGCTGACAGAAGACAATCATCGCCAGTTCTTCATCCCAAAGGGCTTTGCCCATGGTTTCGCAGTCCTCTCAGAAACTGCCGTCTTCCAATACAAGTGTGATAACTTCTATCACCCAGAGGCTGATGGAGGTATTTCTATCCTCGATGAAACCCTAGGTATCGATTGGAAAATCCCAACAGAACATGCTAATCTTTCTGAGAAAGATACGAAGCATGCAATGCTGAAAGACTTCGATACTCCATTCGATATAAACGTAAATCTTTATTAATATAACCCGTTTAAATGTAAATAAAATAATCAAAGATATGTCTAAAAAAGAAGAATTAAAACAGCAGATTCTCGAATTGACACGAGAATACTATCGTGAGGTACATGGTCAGAAGCAGGAGTTTGTTCCTGGCAAGACCAAAGTGAATTATGGCGGTCGCTATTTCGACGATGAGGAGATGGTGAACTTGGTGGACGCTTCTTTGGATTTCTGGCTTACTGCCGGTCCTTGGGCACACAAGTTTGAAACTCGTTTCGCCAAGTGGTTGGGTGTGAAGTATTGCTCACTCTGCAACTCTGGCTCTTCAGCAAACCTTCTTGCCTTTAGTGCACTTACGGCTCCTGAACTTGGTGATCGTGCTATCAAGCGAGGCGATGAAGTGATTACTGTGGCTGCAGGTTTCCCAACAACAGTATCTGCCATTCTCCAGTATAATGCTGTGCCCGTTTTCGTTGATATGAGCATCGAGGAGAGTAATATTGATACCACCCAGTTGGAGGATGCGCTTTCTCCTAAGACTAAGGCGGTGATGATTGCACACTCATTGGGTAATCCTTTTAACCTTCAGGCTGTGGTCGATTTCTGTCGCAAGCATAACTTGTGGTTGGTAGAAGATAACTGTGATGCACTTGGTTCAGAGTACTTCATCGATGGTGAGTGGAAGAAGACTGGTACCATTGGTGATATCGGTACTTCCTCATTCTATCCTCCTCACCACATGACAATGGGCGAAGGTGGCGCAGTCTATACCAATAACCCTGAGCTTCACAAGTATGTGATGAGTTTCCGTGACTGGGGACGTGATTGCTGGTGTGTAGGAGGTGTAGACAATACTTGTGGTTGCCGTTTCACCAAGCAGTTTGGTCAACTTCCTTTAGGTTACGATCATAAGTATGTTTACAGCCACATGGGTTATAACTTGAAGGCCACAGACCTTCAGGCTGCTATTGGATGTGCGCAGCTTGAGAAGTTGGATGATATTGTTGCTCGTCGTCGTGAGAACTTTGATTATCTCCACAAGGGATTGGAAGGTGTGAAAGGTCTTCTCTTGCCAGAGCCTCAGAAGAACAGCAAGCCAAGTTGGTTTGGTTTCTTCATTACCGTATTGCCAAACGCTGGTTATACCCGTACAGAGTTGACCAAGTATTTGGAGGATAACAAGGTTCAAACCCGCAACCTCTTCGCAGGTAATCTCTTGAAACATCCAGCTTTCGACCAGTATGTATTGAACAAGGACTATCGTGTTGTAGGTGATTCCCTTCCTGTTACCGATAGCATCATGAATGATTGCTTCTGGATTGGCGTTTACCCAGGCATGACCCAGGAGAAACTCCAGTACATGATTGATACCATCAAGGCTTTTGTCGCTACCAAGTAAGGTAGCGCAAAGCCTAATTCAACATTTAACATTCAACATTTAACATTGAAAATATGAAGGTCGTATTACTTGCAGGTGGCTTTGGCTCACGCATCAGTGAGGAGAGCCAGTTCAAGCCAAAGCCGATGATTGAGATTGGAGGCATGCCTATTTTGTGGCACATTATGAAGGAGTATTCCTATTATGGTCACAATGAGTTTATCATTTGTGCAGGATATAAACAGGAATATATAAAGGAGTGGTTCTCCAACTATTTCTTGCATAACAGTGATGTAAGTTTTGATTGGAGAGGTGGCAAGAACGAGGTGACCATCCATCATAGCGAACTGGAACCTTGGAAGGTGACGGTAGTTGATACAGGCTATAATACCATGACTGGTGGACGTATCAAACGCATCCAGAAGTATGTCGGCGATGAACCTTTCTTCATGACCTATGGTGATGGAGTTTGTGATGTGGACATAGATAAACTTTTGAAGTTCCATCAGCAACATGGCAAATTAGCAACACTTACAGCTGTGAAGATGAAGCAAGAAAAGGGAGTACTCAATATTACAAAGGATAATGCAGTGAAGTCTTTCCGTGAGAAGAATATCACAGATGGAGCGCCTATCAATGCCGGCTATATGGTTTTGGAGCCACAGATTTTCGATTATATAGAAGGTGATAATACGGTCTTTGAGCGTGAACCATTGGAGAAACTGGTAGAAGAAGGACAGTTGATGTCATATATTCACGAAGGCTTCTGGCAATGTATGGACAATGTTCGCGAGAAATCATTGCTGGAGAAATTGCTTGCAGATGGTACGGCACCATGGAAGCGTTGGGAGCGTTCTATTCCAAATGTACCAGAATATGCTAAATAAATATTGTATGGAAGATTTATTCAATAATTTCTATAAGGGAAAGCGAGTGCTCGTAACTGGTCATACAGGTTTCAAGGGCAGTTGGCTTTCCATCTGGCTCCATGAATTAGGAGCAGAAGTCGTAGGTGTTGCCCTAGACCCTTATTCAGATAAAGACAATTATGTCCTCTCTGGTATAGGGAGCAAGATAAAGGCAGACATCAGAGCAGACATCCGAGATGGTGAGAAACTGAAGCAAATTTTTGCAGAGTATCAACCAGAGATCGTTTTCCATCTTGCAGCCCAGCCTCTGGTTCGCTTGAGCTATGAGATTCCTGTGGAGACCTACGAGGCAAATGTGATGGGAACCATACATGTGATGGAAGCTATTCGTGCTACAGAGTCAGTCAAAGTTGGTGTGATGATAACCACCGATAAGTGCTACGAGAACAAGGAGCAAATCTGGGGTTATCGAGAAAACGAACCAATGGGTGGTTATGACCCATATTCTTCTTCCAAAGGTGCTGCAGAAATAGCCATCAATTCATGGCGTAGAAGTTTCTTCAATCCAGCAGACTATGGTAAAAAGCATCATGTGGCATTGGCTAGTGTAAGAGCAGGTAATGTAATCGGTGGTGGCGATTGGGCTTTAGACCGAATCATTCCTGATTGTATCCGTGCTTTGGAGGCAGACAAGCCTATTGAGATTCGTTCACCAAAGGCGATTCGTCCATGGCAGCATGTATTGGAACCATTAAGTGGTTATATGCTCTTAGCTTCCAAGATGTGGGAAGAACCAACTAAGTATTGTGAAGGTTGGAACTTCGGACCACGTACAGAGTCTATTGCCAATGTTTGGGATGTCGCATCCAAGCTCATCAACAATTATGGCAAGGGCGAACTGAAGGATGTTTCTAATCCTGATGCACTCCATGAGGCAAAGCTTTTGATGCTCGATATTAACAAGGCTCACTTCAAGTTGGGGTGGCAACCTCGTATGAATATCGACCAATGTATGGCTATGGTAGCCGATTGGTACAAACGTTATCAGACAGAGGATGTTTATAACCTATGTGTAGAACAAATTAATAATTATTCAAGTAAATGAACGTAAATTTGATCGGCTCAAATGGTTCCTTGGCTTCTTCCATAGGAAGATATTGTAATCAGCAAGGACACCATCTGAATGTCTTCGGTCGTTCTGTTCCTCAAAAATATCATTACGACTCATTCTTTGAGTTGGATTTGATGAAGGATTCACTTGATAAGAAAGAACTCTATGATGCCGATGTCATCATATATGCCTCAGGGGCAGGAGTTCAGTCTTATAAACATGATGCAGATGAGAATATCTATCACTTGAATGTGGAAATTCCGATTTTGCTTCATAGTAAACTTTGTCAAAATATTTCGGGGGGGTAAAAACGCTCATCTCTTTTGGCTCCTATTTTGAAATAGGAGAGAATACAGAAAACAGGTCATTCTCGGAGAATGATTTGCTGCTGTCCATGAGACGAGTGCCCAATGCCTATTGCATTTCCAAGCGACTTCTTTCTAGATATTTTTCTTCTGCATCCGATAAGATTCCTTTCCTTCATTTTATCCTACCGACCATTTATGGTGAGAATGAAAATGAGAATGAGAATAGATTGATACCCTACTTGTTGAGAGCTATTAAGTATGGAGAAAAGCTATCTTTCACTTCTGGTGAACAGGTAAGACAATATCTTTATGTGGATGAAGTGCCAAAAATAATAGAAGAAGCTATAGATAGGCATATCCCTAGTGGAATATATAACATAGAGGGTAATGAAACATTGAGCGTGAAGCAACTAGTCTGTATGTTGCTCGAAGCACATGGTCTCAAACCCGACATGAGTATATTTGGAACAGTTAAGCGCCAAGACGAGGGTATGAAGATACTCCAGCTGGATGGCAGCAAACTAAACTCCCTGATTGACCATCATTGTACTCATACAATATTGTCAGTCTTAGGGAAATATGGAAATAATCAAAACAGAGTTTGAAGGACTTTATATACTTCAAACCATTAATTTTCAAGATAATCGAGGTGGATTTCAAAAACTTTTCAATTTAGATTTCTTCAAACAGAACGGTCTTGATACAGATTTTCAAGAGTTCTATTATTCTGTAAACAAAAAAGGTGTACGGCGAGGCATGCATTTTCAGATACCTCCATTTGATCATACCAAATTAGTGTATGTGAGCAAGGGAAAGATACTTGATGTGTGTGTAGACATTCGCAAGTCATCAAAGACTTATGGCAAGTGTTTCTCTATAGAATTGGATGACCAAAAGGCGCAATACCTATATATACCAAAAGGATTTGCCCATGGCTTCTTGTCGTTGGAGGATGGAAGTATTGTCAATTACGCTCAAACGTCTTGTTATAATAAGGAATGCGATTGTGGCATTGACCAAAATTCCATCGATTTCAACTGGCATATAGATCATCCTATCGTTTCAGGTAGAGATTTAACGTTTCCTTCCATTCAAGAATTTAAATCACCTTTTTAATTATGAGAATATTAGTAACAGGAGCGACAGGCTTCGTAGGACAACATCTCATTCCAGTTTTGTCCCATTATCATTCTTTGTTATGTATTGTTAGAGATATTCAAAAGGCAAAGACTCTTTATGGAGACGATGTAGAATATCTTCAAACCAATGAACTTAGCAGTGTTAAGGATTTTGGACCAGAAATTGTTGTTCATTTGGCTTCTTATCTTACGAGTCAAGATGATTCAGATTCAATGCATAAATTATTGGAAGCCAATATTGTTTTTGGTACAGAGTTGCTAAATGCTCTACGTAATTGTAAAATCAAATTGTTTATAAATATAGGTTCCTTTGCGGAATATAGGTTGGGACCTGCTAGTACAGATAGTGCATATTTATATACTGCCACAAAGACTGCGTTCAAAAGTATTCTGAAATATTATGCAGATATAGGTGGATATCCTTATGTTCATCTCATACCTTATACAATCTATGGAGGAAATGATACTAAAAAAAAGATCTTTGATTATGTAAAGGATTCCTTAGATTCAGTGAAACCTATAGACATGACATTGGGAGAACAAATTTTAGATTTCATTCATGTGGATGATGTTGTAGAATGTATTAATTATTTTATAGACCATATGGATATTGTTATATCTAAAGGGCTTGTTGATTACCATCTTGGCACGGGAAGGGGTATGTCAATACGTGATTTGGCAGCCTTCATTGAAACAAAATATGGTAAGAAAACTAATATTTCTTGGGGAGCGCGTCCATATCGGCCTAGAGATGTTATGTATGCAGTTGCACCTATTGGTAATCTGATAGACATAGGGTATCGGGCAAAGCGAAGAATTGAAGATTATTTGTAGAAAAAACAACGAATATGAAAAGAAAAAAGAATTATCACAAAAGATTGCATTATTAAAATCGAAATAATAATGGATAGAACTATAATACTCGGAGCAGGCATCGCTGGCCTCGGTGCGGCACATGCTTGTAAGATATGGGGAGGCAGCCCCGTAGTCCTTGAGAAGGACGAAACCTTCGGTGGATTGTGTGGTTGCTTCACCATTGAAGGTTTTACCTTCGACAAGTTCGTACATCTTTCCTTTGCCAAGGAAGAGGAGGTGATCGGCATCTTCAATTCTTCTGCGGGAGAGGTGATCACCCATATCCCCAATCCCTACAACATCTACCATCGCAAGTGGATTAAGCATCCTGCTCAAAATAATCTGTTCCCATTGGAAAAGCAAGAGAAGAAGCTAATCATTGCAGATTTCTTGGCTCGTCCAACGAATGTGGACATGTCGCAGATAACCAACTACGAGCAATGGCTCAGGGCACAGTTTGGCGATTACTTTGCCGAGCACTTCCCGATGGTCTATACAAGGAAATATTGGATGTGCGAGGCAAAGGACTTGGAGACCAAATGGGTAGGACAGCGAGTATATCAGCCATCTGTAGAGGAAGTTATCCAGGGATCTAGGACCGCTGACACTCCAGTAACCTACTACGCCAAGGAGATGCGCTACCCTAAGACGGGAGGCTACAAACATTTCTTTAGTTCTTTGGCAGATGGAACGGACATTCGCTATAATCAAAAGGTGATAGCGATAGACACTACCCGGAAGGAAGTGAAGACAGAGGATGGTAACGTGTATCAATATGATAAGCTGTATTCTTCAATACCATTGCCTGAATATAGTAACCTCTTGCATGGTATCCCAGAGGATGTAAAGATTGCAATAAGTAAGTTGAAATGTACCTCTGGTTATCATGTATCTATTGCATTAAAGACTAAGAATATTCCTCCATACTTGTGGTGGTATATCTATGATGAGGATATTTTGGCAGCGAGGGTATATTCACCATCTTTGAAATCTCCAAACAATGCTCCTGAGGGTTGTTCCTCTCTTCAGATGGAAGTGTATTGCGAGGAAGGCAAATACACTGAGAAGCAGTTGTTGGATGAAACGGTAGGAAAGTTGGTGGAACTGGGTATTATCAAGCAAGAGGATATTCTCTTTACCCATGTAGGTTTTGAGAAATATGCCAATGTCATCTTCGACCATCTTGTCTATGAGAATCGAAAAATAGTGAAGGATTACTTACTTGGGATAGGAATTCACCCAATCGGAAGATTTGGGGAATGGGGATACCTCTGGAGCAACCAAAGTTTATTAAGTGGAATGAACGCAGTGATGTGTTAAAATAAACATCTTAGAAAGATATGTCTAATATAAGTTTAAAGAAAAATTATATATATAGCCTTTCTTACCAGATATTAAATCTGATTACGCCTTTGATTACTGCACCATACGTAGCCAGAGTCTTGGGAGCGGATGGAGTTGGTATTTATAGTTATACAGCATCAATTATGATGTATTTCACAATGTTTGGAGCATTGGGAACGATGAACTATGGCACAAGGGAGATTGCGAGATTGCGTGATGACAAGAGGAAAATGAGCAATGCCTTTTGGGGTATAGTTTCTATTACTTGTATATCTTCACTAATATGCTTGTTATGCTGGTTAATATTAATTTACGAAAGCACTACATATAAATATTACTTTTGGGCTTTGACACCATTGTTGTTTGCTACAATGGCTGATATATCATGGTTTTATACAGGCATAGAGAAAGTTAGCTATACGGTCATTAGAAATACTATCTGCAAATTTATCGGTATTGCACTTCTTTTTATATTCGTAAAGCAGAAGGAGGATTTGTTTCTCTATATGATTATGAATTCTATCATCCAGTTGGTAGGTAATTTATCTATGTGGACTTATTTGCCAAAACTTATTGATGGCATAAAAATAAGTCAACTCAATCTGTTATATCATTTGAAGGAAACTATGAGCTATTTTGTTATTACGATAGCTATTTCTCTGTATACAGTCTTGGATAAAGTCTTGATAGGATTTATTACAAATGATAATTTCCAAAATGGATATTATGAGCAAGCCACTAAAATCATAAATATTGCTAAGACGGTTTCGTTCTCAGCGTTGAATAACATCATGATAGCTAGACTGTCCTACTTATTTGAGGAAAAGAAGTATGATGAGATACATAAAAAAATAGCAGAATCGTTGGATTGTATTCTGATAGTGAGTTGGGGATGCATATTTGGTATTATCGCTGTTGTAAAGGATTTTGTCCCGATCTTCTTCGGACCAGGTTATGAACCAGTAAAATTCATGTTGTGTTTGATGGCACCCCTAATCTTTGTTATTAGTCTGAGTACCTGTTTGGGATCTCATTATTATCTTCCGGCTGGTATGATAAATAAGTCTACTCGAATGACAATATATGGTTCCATATTCAATTTATGTATTAACATTATGCTGATTCCATATTTTGGAGCAATTGGTGCTATCATAGGAACACTGGTAGGTGAAAGTTTCATATCATTCTTATACGTATATAATGCTAAAGGATATATGAGTTTTAGTCTCATTTGGGGGAAAAGTTACAAAAGAATCTTCGCTGGTCTCATTATGATAGTTTGTGGAGTACTCTTCTCTAAATACATTGGGGTTCATTCCTTCATGTCATTATTTATGCAAATTATTTCTTGTACTATTACTTATGCCTTGATATTGCTAGTATTAAAGGATAAAATAGCATATAAGTTCTGTCAAATAGCTATTTCAAAATTAAAAAAATAGAAAAGATGAAAGTAAGTATTTTAACCTCTGTATATAATAAAGGGCCATGGTTGGCTCGATGGTTTGATGCGGTTTGTAATCAGACATTTAAGGATTTGGAAATCGTTGTTGTGGATAATGCATCAACAGATAATTGTCCTCAAATTATAGCTGAATATGCGGCTAAAGACAAACGAATTAAGGTGGTAACACTAAAAGTCAACAAAGGTCCAACAGGCGGTTTAAATGCAGCAATGAACCATGCAACGGGAGATTATTGGACAATTGCTGATGCTGATGATTTTATTGATGCCAATTATGTGCAAGTCTTATATGATGCTATTGTAAATGGAAATGCTGATATGTCAATGTGCGTCAATGACGTGTTTTTTCCTGATGGCAGAACAGAGCACAAGCCATGGCCTCCAAAGGGAAGGCATGTTATAGAAGGCGATAAGGCGAAGCTTTTACCTTGTCAGTTGCTAGATGAATTGAATGATAAGTATTTTGGATTTCATATGCCAGAGATGGGTGCGGAGTGGAACAAGATGTTTAAAAGATCTATCGTTGAGGAGTGGTCAATTTCATATAACGAGAATCTCTGGATCTGGTGTGATTTCGATTTTTACTTGCAGTATGTTTGGCATGCGAAAAAGGTAGTATATACCACAGACACAGTATATCACTTTTATCAAAGTGAAAACAGTGCAACACGTGCAACGAAATTTAATATTTCAAAGTTGTTGTATGTCATAGATGCTTTAGATAGCATTGAAAAACAATTGAAAGGTCGGGAATTTAAAGAACTGACAAATGCGTTTTTGAAATTCTGTTTTCTGAGAATTAGAGATGTTTGTAATGAGTTGTATTTCCGTAAACAGGATATTTCCCAATCTGATTATGACAAGGTATCTGAAAGACTCTTCCATTCTAATCCTATACAAAAACTTTTCAACGCAAATGATTTGTCTTTTTTGACAGCAAAGGAGAGAATTTACTTAAAATGGGTAAAGAAGGGCAATCTAAAAGGTGCGGTGCTTTTTGAAAGAGTATGTGGTGCATTATCAAGACGTATTAATAAGTACTTTCTCAAAAGATAAGTAGGACGATGGAGAAAATGACAGAAAAGAAAAATAGACAACTTTCTGTGGATTTTGTAAAGATAATTGCTATGGTAGGGGTGATGATTCTTCATTCTCAGGTTTCCATATTCGATGGAAATCCCATTGCTTTGGCCATGAGCGACGCTGCTGTTTATTCCATACCACTGTTTTTTATGACTAGTGGTTATTTGTTATTGGATAGGAACAAAGTAAGCTACAAGTATTCTTTCCATAAGATTTTAGGAATCGTTCGTTTCGTTTTGCTTATAACAAGCATCTTATGGCTGGCCTTAGGAATGAGACATGGGGAAAATTATCTTATTTATACCTTTGGCTGCTTTCTTCAAAAAGGAGGGATGGGAATCTTTTGGTATTTTGGTGCCATGATATTAATTTATCTTCTCTTACCTTTACTCCATAGCCTCTATAAAATTCATAAAAAAAGTTTTGCCACATTGACAATAGTATTATTTGTTATTTCAAATGCTGTCTTCCTGTTGAACTTCTTCAATATACATGTGGAGAATGCTACTATACAAACATTTCGCTTATGGAATTGGGTGTTCTATTTTAATATGGGAGGTTTGATAAAAGAATATCAGGTCAAGATCAAGTTCCCAATTGTGATATTGCTTTTTGTGGTAAGCGATGTTTTACTGATGTATCTCACTCCATTGATGCCAACTATCTATTGTGAATATTTCTATCCATCGTTAATGGTTCAACTGCTGAGTCTGGCCTTGTTCTCATTTGCCATATTTATTCCTGATGATAAGTTGAAGTTCGTATGCGGGGGGGGGCAAATTGTTGCTTCCGTGTTATACGTTCCATACATTCATTATCGGGAAAACTTGGGGGGCGTTTGAAATCCACTTGGAATTCTTGGGAGTGTTTATACAACCAGCGTTTACCATATTTGTTTGTATATCAACAATAGGGTTGGCGTGGTTTATCATGAAGATACCATATATGGATAAAGTCTTCAAAATTTAATTTGTGAAAAATTATGACTAATCAAAAATATGATTATTTAATAGTTGGCTCTGGTCTCTTTGGAGCCACATTCGCACATTTTGCTCATAAGCAAGGTAAGGAGTGCTTGGTGATAGACAAGCGAGCTCACTTAGGTGGCAACATCTATTGTGAGAATATCGAAGGTATCAACGTACATAAGTATGGCGCACATATTTTCCATACCTCCAACAAGAAGGTGTGGGACTTTGTGAACTCCATCGTGGAGTTTAACCGTTATACCAATTCACCGGTTGCTAACTATAAAGGCAAACTCTATAATCTGCCTTTCAATATGAACACCTTCTATCAGATGTGGGGCGTAACTACACCTGAAGAGGCGCAAGCTAAGATTGATGAGCAAAAGGCGGAAGCTGTTGCTCGTATGAAAGCTGATGGCGTAACAGAACCTCGTAACCTGGAGGAGCAGGCACAGGTATTGATAGGAAAAGACATTTACGAAAAACTTATCAAGGGTTATACTGAGAAGCAGTGGGGAAGAAAATGTACAGAACTTCCTGCTTTCATTATTAAACGTCTACCAGTTCGTCTCATCTTCGATAATAACTACTTCAATGATAAGTATCAAGGAATCCCTGTTGGTGGTTATAATAAACTCATTGATGGCTTACTTGAAGGAGTTGAGACAAAGACGGATGTAGATTTCTTTGAAAACCGTGAATATTGGGAAAGCATTGCCGACAAGATAGTTTTCACTGGTAAGATAGATGAATTCTATAATTACCAGTTTGGTAAACTTAACTATCGTACAGTACGCTTTGAGACAGAAATCATTGATAAACCAAATTATCAGGGCAATGCAGTTGTTAACTATACAGAGCGTGAAGTTCCTTACACTCGTGTTATTGAGCACAAGCACTTTGAGATGTTTGGTCAGGAAGTGTATGAATGTCCAAAGACTGTCATTTCGAAAGAGTATTCCACAGAGTGGAAGGATGGCATGGAGCCATATTATCCTGTGAACGACAAGCAAAACTCTGAGCTATATGCCAAGTATAAAGGACTGGCAGACAAGGAAGAAAATGTCACCTTCGGAGGTAGATTAGCAGAATACAAATACTACGACATGGCTCCTATTATAGAGAAGGTAATGGAGAGGTTCTGATAGCGCAAATTTCTTTTCTCATCGTTTCGAGGTATCCTATTCCCATATTAGAATGCGGAATCAGGAGGATACCATCGAGTGGATAGGCTATACGGTCAATAACCTCACTAACGCCATCTCTAGGATAGACTATAACTTCCCAATTATGTTCATAGATATTACGAAGGGAAGTGGGTACGGTTGTGAGAGAGTGGTAAATTGGAAAAATAAAATAGAAACACAGCAGGCGGATTGCCCTCAGCTTATTTTATAAGCTACTTTTCGGCTGTCGGCATGATGCCTGCTGATTTATAAGGTGTTATACTGACATCATTAAAGAGAATTAGATTATTATTCTTATGGTGTGATGATATTTCTATAATAGTATCGTTTATAGTATTAATAATAAAATATGAGCAAGATAAAAATTTTAGTTTGTTGTCATAAACTAGATAAGTTTATGAGTGATAATGTATATATGCCAATTCAGGTTGGTAAGGCCAATTCCAAATTTGATTTAGGAATTCAAGGTGATAATGAAGGAGATAATATTAGCATTGAAAATCCTCATTTTTGCGAATTGACAGGTTTGTATTGGGCATGGAAAAATATGAAACCTGTAGAATATATTGGATTGTGCCATTATCGTAGATATTTTAATTTTCATACCAATGGTAGTGCCTTTACAGATTCAACAATTGTAAAGACTGCTAAATTTGACAAGTTAGATTTGTCTGTTCCAGATATAGATAAAATATTTAAAAAATATGATGTCGTTTTATCTCGTCCAAAATGCTATCCATGTTCTTTATTTTATGACTATTCTAGTTGTCATGTTAGTGAAGATTTGCGAGAATTAGAGAAAGTTGTTACTGAGATTTCGCCGGAGTATGTAGATGCCTTCAGAAAAGTTTTTTATAAAAATAACAAACTCAGCCATTATAACATGATGATTATGCGTTGGGGTGACTTTAATGAGTATTGTAAGTGGTTGTTTGACGTATTGTTTGAAGTTAAAAAGAGGATAAATATAGAGAATTATAATATAGTCCAGGGACGTATTTTTGGCTATATGAGTGAACGCCTTTTGATGGTATTTGTTCTTAAAAAACAGATGCGAATTAAACATTATCCTATTTTTTGGATTAATGATGATATTCAACAGCGTTCGTTAATTAATAGAGCTCAGCATTTCTTTAGATATAATTTAGCATTTATTCTTCAAAGACCATACAAATGAGAAATTTGATTAATATTTCTGTTAAAAGAATACAATTACAAAAGAAGCCAACTGATAAAAAGCCATTGCTGACCTTTTGTCTTGTGGTATTAGCTTCTATGGGTTTCTATAATCCTTCCTTCATTACTTTTCCAAATAACTTAGACAAATTTATCTATTATGGTTTAGTTATTTATTTTGGTTTTATCTGTTTTCGAAAAGCTAATAGGGGGTTAGTTAAAAAAAACGAGAAAACAGTTTCTTTGATGAAATGGATGATAGTTGGGTTAATTGTATCCGCTTTTAATGCATATATATATAAAGATCAAGATATACTGATAAGTTTAATAGCTACATTGCAACGTATCGGATTTTTAGTCTTTTTATTTCTTTGCAATTCTACACTTACTTTAAAAGATATAGAAAAAGTACTAAAATGGTTTACGATTATATATGTGGTAGTAGCATCTATTAATTTCATTTGTGGCTATGGCGTTTTTGGATCTTCTGAGATAGATTTGGATAGAGGCGGAGTTAGGTTTAGATTAGGAGGTCTAGAATGGCTACAGTTATATCTGTTATTGATTGTAAATAGATATATTATTGAAGGTAAACGAAAATATTTATATATTGCTTCATTCTTGTTTTTTTATGTCATCATGTCCCTTACTAGGCAGGTTATAGGTATAACTTTCCTTGCAGCTTTTTGGATGTTAATGAAAAATATAAAATTGTATAAGAAAATAACAGTTCTTTTAGTCTTTCTTTTCGCATTTATATTTATATTGCCAAAAATGTCAATATATCAAAAACTTCAGCAAACCACAACAGACCAAATGGAAATGAATGATAGAACTGATGATGTAAGAATTGTGGCTTTTAATTATTTTGCATTTGACTATCCGAGGAATCTACAACAGATTTTGTTCGGTGTAGGTATTCCTTCTTTTGGAAATAGCAAATATGGGATACAATATGAGAGAAATCAAGTTGCTACAAAATTATACAGAGAGGATGTTGGCTATGCTGGATTCTATTTTGATCATGGAATAATACCACTAGGATTATTATTAGTTTCTATAATATTGTGTATGATAAGGAGTGTTCCTTCAAATGTTATGTATGCAAAATATTATTTATTTATGATTTTGTTGGAAGCCGTAGCTAGTGCACCATTTGTTACATGCTCTATATCAATAGTAACTGCAATGTATATACTTCTTCTTAAACAGAATAATATAAATGGAAAAGCAAAATAATTTAGCAATAGTTATCCCTGCTTATAAGTCAACATTCCTTGCCGCTGCCTTGGATTCCATTGCAGCTCAAACTTGCCAGGATTTCACGCTTTATATAGGCGATGACAGTAGTCCTAACAACTTGGAGGAGATAGTAGATAAGTATAGGGATAAAATCAACTTAGTGTATAAACGCTTTGATACAAACCTTGGTGGCAAGGATTTGGTAGCGCAATGGGAGCGTTGCATTGATATGAGCCAGGGAGAGGAATGGATATGGCTCTTCTCCGATGATGATATGATGGAGAAAAATTGCGTGAAGGAGTTTTATAAGTTACCAGAAGAGGTGAGAAGAAACTATGTGGTACACTTTAATGTAATCACGATTGATGAGTTTAAAAATGGCTTGAAGAAAGTGAATTCTAAATATCCACAGACTTTAACGGATTTTGAGTTTATTCGTGATAAGACAAAAGGAAATATCAATAGTTTTGTTGTTGAATATATCTTCCCTCGTTCTATCTATCAGAAGGAGAATGGTTTCCAAAACTTTGATTTAGCATGGGGATCAGATATATTGACTTGGATGAAATTTGCGGGTGCTTGTAAAGGTATATATACAATAGATTCTTCTGATGCTTGTGTGGAATGGAGATGCAGCAGTGTCAATATTTCTCCAGACAAAACAAAGCCGACTCTTGAAAGAAAAATGGCTGCAATTATTGAAAATGCAGCTTATGTTCAAGATTATTTGGAACGAAAAAAATATGGACGGCATTTTATGATTCATGCCAAAGCAGTTTTGGGTGAATTAACACGAAATGCCAAGTATTTTTCAAATATAGAAATAATCAATTCTTTTGCTGATTATAAAAGAAAGGTTGGTTTTGGGTTTATCGTCAATTTGATACTTGTATATACATTAATGTTTAAAAAATACATAAAGTAGACATGAAACAATATGATTACTTAATAGTAGGCTCTGGCCTCTACGGAGCCACATTCGCTCATCTTGCCCACAAACAGGGCAAGAAGTGCTTGGTGATAGACAAGCGTGCTCACCTGGGTGGCAACATCTATTGTGAGAGCATCGAGGGCATCAATGTGCATAAGTATGGCGCACACATCTTCCATACCTCTAATAAGAAGGTGTGGGAGTTCGTCAACTCCATCGTAGAGTTCAATCGTTATACCAATTCGCCTGTGGCTAATTACAAGGGCAAGCTCTATAACCTGCCTTTCAACATGAACACCTTCTACCAGATGTGGGGCGTAACCACTCCTGAGGAAGCACAGGCGAAGATAGATGAACAGAAAGCTGCTTATAGTGAAGAACTCAGAGTGAAGAACGAAGAATTGGATTTGGCAAATGAACCTCATAACTTAGAGGAACAAGCGATGCTGCTCGTAGGTAAGGACATCTACGAAAAACTCATCAAGGGCTATACCGAGAAGCAGTGGGGTAGAAAATGTACCGAGCTTCCTGCCTTCATTATCAACCGATTGCCAGTGCGCCTCGTCTTCGACAACAACTATTTCAACGACAAGTTCCAGGGCATCCCTGTGGGTGGCTATAATAAGTTGATAGATGGGTTACTGGAGGGCATTGAGACTCAGACGAATGTGGATTATTTCGAGAATCGTGAGTATTGGGAGGACATCGCCGATAAGATTGTCTTCACTGGCAAAATAGATGAGTTCTATGGCTATCAGTTTGGTAAGCTCAATTATCGCACCGTCCGCTTTGAGCAGGAAATCATTGATAAGCCAAATTATCAGGGTAATGCGGTGGTAAATTATACTGAGCGTGAGGTGCCTTACACGAGAGTGATAGAACACAAGCACTTCGAAATGTTTGGAACCGAGGTATATGATTGCCCCAAGACCGTGATTTCGAAAGAATACAGCACCGAGTGGAAAGACGGCATGGAGCCATACTATCCTGTGAACGACAATCAGAACTCAGAGCTGTATGCTCAGTACAAGGCTCTTGCCGACAAGGAGGAGAATGTTATCTTTGGTGGCAGATTGGCAGAATATAAGTACTACGACATGGCTCCGATTATCGAGAAGGTATTAACTTATAATAAAATATAGGGTATAGAATAACTAAAAATATTCGTGGCTTGTCATAAGCCGTTTTCTGAAATAACTCATGAGAGTTGTTCTCAGCCGATTCATGTAGGTGCAATCAAGGTAGAAGACAACTTGATGATGTATATTCAGGAGGAATTTTTTGGGAGTGGGAAGCCTCGTGAATATGGTTTTATATCAGAATGGCTTTCGAATATTTGGGTAAAGCATAACAAATTAAGAGTAACATATTGTCCTGTAGTGTAGATTCGTGACGAAAGTATCGTTATGCGAATGATGCGCATGGCAAAGCATATCTTTAAACATTGATGAAATATATTGTTGACGTTGTAAAGTCAGTTCCTAATGGCGCTTATTTCAATGCAATGAAGAAAGCACCAACTGATGTCCTGAAAACTCTTGAAAGTATAGGAGCTGTTCCTAAGTTTATCAGAATACCTGATAACAGACTTTTTTCTGTAATTGGGGGAATCTTTAATACTTTGAGAATAGCTCTAAAGTTACAGTCATCTGATGAGCTATATATCCAAGGGTATGGCTATTATATTAGCTTGTTGGTAAAAATAGCAAAAATAAAGCATGTTCGCTTGAATTATATTGTTCATGATTTGACTTTCTTGCGTTTTGGCAATACTACGGCTTCTGGTTTGGAAGTATCGTTATTGGAGAGTATGGACACCATATTTGTTCATACAGAAGCTATGGCTAATGTTGTTAAGAATAAAGGTATAGAGGGTGAGTTAAGAATCATGCATCTATTTGATTATTATTCAGATGATGCCATGATAGACAAGTTTGAAACACTTTCTATGAAGAACGTGATAGCATTTGCTGGTAACTTAGAAAAGAGCGTGTTCTTACAAACTTTGTCTAAATGCCAAATTCCTTCTACCATCCAATATTGTTTGTATGGTCTTTTGAAAGATAAGTCGATTACAACGAATACTCAGATAAGTTACCTGGGAGCTTTTAAACCAAATCAAACAGGAATAGTAAAAGCTGGATGGGGATTGCTTTGGGATGGTGATTCTATAGATACTTGTTCTGGGAGTTTGGGGGAATATCTTAAAATCAATTCTTCTCACAAGATATCATTATATTTGGCTTGTGGTATGCCTGTAATCTTGTGGAGACAGTCCTCTTTGGCAAAATGGCTGTCTGATAAGGGGGTATGTGTTCTCATAGATTCTTTGAGTGATATTCCGAATGCAGTGAATGGAATTTCGGAAGATAAGTATTCTGAAATGGTTGACAATGCTAGAAATTTAGGTGAAATGCTTCGTCAAGGAGCATTGCTTAAGTCTCTATTGAAATAGATATATAGGGCGAAAGGTGTCATCCTAGTTTACAAGCTACTTTTCAAGGGTGGCGCTGAGTAGCCTTGAATTAAGGTTAAAATGTTAAAAGCTTAAAAATGAGTGTATTTGAAAAATTCGGGGGGGGCAATAAATCTCCTTCATAATAAGTGGTTTAGATTGAAACTGAAAAAGGCAAATCCAAAGGAAAGAGCAGAGTTGATGAGAGATAAATTTTATTATCTTGGTAAAAATGTAGAACTTTATACCATCAATTTTGGAACAGAACCTTATCTTGTTAGCATACATGATAATGTAATCGTTGCTGCTGGTGTTAATTTTGTCAATCATGATGTTAGCGTATTCAATGTGGCAAGATTGTTAGGACTAAGGCGTGGTGATATTGATAAAGTGGGCAGTATTGAACTATTTGAGAATTGCTTCATAGGTACAAGTACTATTTTAATGCCAAATTGCTCCGTAGGTAAAAATTCTGTAATTGCTGCAGGAAGTATTGTAACCAAGCATGTTCCAGACAATGAAGTTTGGGGTGGTATTCCTGCCAAGTTTATAATGACGACAGAGGAGTATGCCTATAAGCTGAAAGAAAAGTCGCATGAGTTTCCTTGGATGCCTTTGGAGAAGAAAAATACAATGAGTGAGAGTGAGCTAATTCGGGCTCGCCAACAATATTTTTTTAAGAAATGATATACAATGATTTGTAAGTTTATTGAACTGCATGATTCTAATAATGAACCGATATTGATAAATCCTTCTTGGATTGCTTGTATAGAAAAGAATAGTGATGAAGGTTGTTCGGTCAGATTAGGTGTTTCTTCAGATGGCGGAATAGCTTATTCTAAGTATGTTATTGAAAGTTATGAAACAATCAAGAATCTGTTATGCTAAACTCTGACGATAATTATATTCCTGTTGATGATGCGATGCAGCGATTTGAGGATCATCTTCTTTCTCATGATAGGGTGGTACTTTCTGCCAAGTTTGGTGATGGCAAGACTTTTTTCTTGAATAAGTTCAAGGAGAAATGTATGATGGATGCAGAATCGCCTTTTGAGTTTATAACGCTCTATCCTGTCAATTACCAAGTATTGGGGAATAAGGACATCTTTGAACTCATTAAGCATGATTTGCTTTTGCAGATACTTCAAGCTGGTATCATTGATGTAAACTATGAGGTGACAGATAGAATGGCTTTTGAGTTTTATGTTCAAAGCCATTTCTGTACAGTAGGAGAGTCTTTCTTCGAGATGCTGAAGTCATGCGGTGAAGACGATATGGTGACTAAAGGCTTCTTGGCTGCTTTCAAATCTGTAAACTGGCTCAAAAGTTTGAAAGATAAAGTTGGTGTGTTTAAGAAAGAAATAGACCAGACAGCATTTCTAGATGACTATCTATCCACTTTTGATGAAAACTCAGTTTACGAGAATGATATAATCACTAAGATTATTCGTGATAACATAAAAGATTATCAGGAGAAATATGGAAAGCGGGTAGTTTTAGTGATAGAGGATATGGATAGGCTTGATCCTGCACATCTCTTTCGTATCATGAATGTCTTCTCTGCTCACATGGATTATGGCTATCGCAGTATGCAGCCAATTGACAGTTCGCTCGTTGGCAACAAATTTGGGGTAAGTAATGTCGTATTTGTGATGCATGAGAAAAATACTGAGGCACTATTTCATCATTTTTATGGAGAATGTGCTGATTATGATGGTTATATGTCCAAATTCTATAACAAGGACATTTTCCGATTCTCTTTAGCTGAAGAAAAGGAAAAATACGCTTTGGCACTTATTTCTGAAGAAACCGGATTAGGAGAGGAACGTATCAAGGAGTATTTTGATAAGGGGTTCTTGGCAGCTAAGACTATGCGTCAGATAATCTTTGCTATGGATAAGATAGAAGAACAATTTTACTCTATAAGGGTTAAGGAGGATATAAGACCAAATCCTCAAATTCTGAAACTTATAGTTATAGCCAAGAGATTAGGTATTAGCAATGATAAAATAATTTCTGTAGTTGTTAATCATTTTAAAGATCTGGATAGATTTTATGTAGATAGACTCCTTCCTTTGCTTGCTCGAAATCCAAGAACAGGAGAATTGGAGCAAGTTTATGTAATAAATCGACAACACGGAGACTGCTATATAGCTGTTACTGATATTCATAATGACGGAATGTGTAATCCGTCTATAATGACAGCCTTTGCTGTGTCAGATGCTGATAGAGAAATAAAGCAAAGGACAATGAGTATGTTGCATTTGTTAGGTTATTAAAATTTCAAGGTATGATTACAAAACGGCAATATTCTATAAGAGCCAGCTCTTATGTTATTAATCTTTTGGGTGAGGAATTAATAGGTAGTGATAGCTTGGCATTATTTGAATTGGTCAAGAATTCTTATGACGCTGATTCTCCGGATGTTATCATATATCTTAATGATATTTTATCAAAAAATGGTGAGATTGTCATTGAGGACTCTGGTAATGGAATGACACCAGAAGTGATAGAGAAAGCTTGGCTTACGATTGGTACTGATTACAAACGTAAGGAATTGAAAATTAGCCCGATTTACCATCGTGTTTCTATGGGAAATAAAGGTGTAGGGCGTTTGGCAGTTCATCGGTTAGCTCATAAGATTAAAGTGGAAACACAAGCTAGAGGGGACTTCTTTGGCTCAGAATTGACTATAAATTGGGATAAACTGGTTAATGCAGGAACTCATCTTGAGGATTTAGGTGTATCTGTTGAGCATGGATTAGTTGATTTAATAAAGGGAGGACATGGTACAAGAATCACTTTGTCGGACCTAAAAAATCATAATTGGAATGCTACTAAAGTAAAAGGGCTTGTAGGTAAATTACAAGGCATCATCAACCCGTTTAAGCCGAAAGATGATTTTGAAATTATTATCAAATCAAATGATGATAAGGTTCAGGGGTGGATAGATTCTGTAACCCCATCCTCTAAGTTTTTTGCGAATAGTCTTTATCGCTTTGATTTTAAACTGACACCAAGTAGTGAACAGGATGAAGATTTCGTATCTTTTCTTTGGAAATATACATTCAATCCTGTTAATATGACTTCTGATAGTAAAGTCTTGCCTAGGGTAATGGAAAGAAATGAAGGTTTGATGATTGATGGCAAAACATTTATCAATTATGATAGAGACGCTGTTGAAAAGTTTTATTTGAAAAATAAATTATTGAAGGATTTTGGTACAATTGAAGGTTGTCTTTATGGCTTTTCTAGTGAAGGAAAAATCTTAGATTTAATTTATGGTGCAGGTAAAAGAGAACTTTTGAAGAGTTATTTGTTGCAGAATGGTGGAGTAAAAATTTTTAGAGATGGTATCCGAGTTTATAATTATGGTGAACCGAATGACGACTGGTTGGGTATTAATCAAAATCGTGTGAGGAGAATGGGAAATCATTTCTCGAAAAATCAGATTATTGGCGGTATCAGTTTAAACTTGGAAGATACCAAAAAGTCGTTGATTGAAAAAACCAATCGCGAAGGATTTATTGAAAGCGATAGCTTTGAATTGTTTACCCTTATTATAAAGTCTGTATATTCGTATTTTGAGAAGTGTGCTATTTCTGATCGAGAAAAATTGTTAGCTTTTACAGATAAAACTTCAGTGACGAAGAAAATAGGTTTTTCTGAAACGATACAAGAGTTAGAGAAAAAGCTGGAAGCTAAGAACTTGACAAAAGAATTTTCTGCTTTAGTAGGAAGAGTAAAGAAGGACTATGATAATATGCGCAATGTTATGCTTAATTCGGGTATGAATGGCTTGAATCTCACGATAGTCTTCCATGAGGTGGAAAGAGAAATGGGGTTCATTAGTCATGATATCATGAAAAAAGGCTGTGACTTGGATAGTATCAGACTGCGTATAAAAAGTCTGATGGAATTAATAGAAAAGTTCATGCCTTTAATGCGCAATAGCAAAAATGCCACGGTGTTAGCGTCTAAATTTGCAGAACGAGTAGCAAGAATCCATGAAACAAGATTTCGTTATCATAAGGTTCTTTTTTCAAATCGCTTCACGGCTGAAAAATCTACTGATTTTCAAATTACAGGACCAGCAGGCATGATTATGAGTGCGTTGTCTAATATCGTAGATAATGCCATTTTTTGGTCTCGTGATAGAAGAGCAAAAGATGGAGATGAATTTAAGCCTGCTGTGATGGTTGCACCCGATTTAGTTCACTTTGACGGGCCGGCAATTATCGTTGCTGATAACGGATGTGGATTTCAAATGGATGAAGATGAAATGATATTGCCATTTAGAAGTCTTAAGCAGAATGGTATGGGTATCGGGCTTTATTATACAAGTTTGGTGATGGAAATAGTTGGTGGAAAATTATTGTTTCCTGCTATCGATTCATTGGATTTACCTTCTGTATATGATGGAGCTTGTGTTGCCTTGGTCTTTTCTAATAGTAATAAAAATAAGAAGGTATAATATGTTAGAAACAAATAATAATATTATTATTGTTGATGATAATGAACAGCACCTTAATTATTTAGCAAATGTTTTTTGTCATTATGGTATTGGATGTCGAACTTTTCTCTATGACGAATTTAATATTATTCAAGAGCCTCTAGAAAATGTAAAGTTGGCATTTTTTGATATTACTCTGACTGATGCCGGTGATGAAAATGCTCAGATGGCTGTGCTTAGAGATGCGTTAAAGTCTTATATTTCTCTTAAGAACAAAGCTTTTGCTTTAGTGTTTTGGACAAGTAATCCCGAGTATAAGGAGCAATTTGTTGAGTTTGTTAATCGCTCGGAAGATAAGGAGGAAGTTCCGAAACCTCTGAGTATTGAGGTTATTGACAAAATACAGTTCCTTGATAATATAGATGGAATTCAAGAACGGTTATCTGAATTGATGGATGAAAAAATAATCAAATGTTTATTCTCATTTGATTGTGAATTGAAGCAGGCTTCGGAAAAAAGTCTTAATGAGGTCCTTGATTTGATAGAATTTCCTGATGAATGGGGTAAAAATGAACAGTTCGTGGAAAGTATAAGAGATGTCTTTGCTTTAATAGCAATGGAGACATTTGGGACCAAACGTGGTAAGAAAGAACCGGATCTGGCTATAAAAGAAGCTTTTGGACCTTTATTCTTGCACCATTTGTGTGATATACCTTCGACAGTATGGAAGGATTTCTTTAGCGGGAAAAACATAACAAAAATTCATGATTTTCCAGGTGTAGGAATAGCCGCTAAGTTGAATACAATCTTTCATTTGGATACTTCCGACAAGGAACCAGATTCAAGAGGAAGTGTAAGAAAAATCCTTATGGATGATAAAGCTAATGATGAATTGTTCAAAAGTATTGTTGGTTATGATATCAATGCTTGGATAAATGAAGTTCTGCTAAAAAATACAAAGTATCAGGGCAAAGTTAAAGAGTTGATTGCGGTGGAAATCAGCGCTGCATGTGATTATTCTAATATGAAAAAAAGAACTCACCAGTATTTACTTGGGGTGATTGTACCAAAATCAATCCAGGAACAAGTGGTCGGTCCATTATTGGGTGATGCTTTCTTTGATTTGCCGTTTAGCTTTATGTATGATAACGAAGAGTGCCATCTGTTTTTGCATTTTAATTACTTAATTTCAGAGGAAGAAAAAACAGCCGTATTCAAACTCTTAGGAAATCGTTTGTTTTCTTTGAAAAATGAAGTGATGAATATGATTGGTGATAAACATGCCAGACATATAGCAAGAATAGGTATTAATAGTTTTAGATAGATCGAATATGAAACGAACATTGATTGTTGCAACGACCTCATACGCAGGTATGGGACCGTATGTAAGTGAGATAGTAAATACATTTTCTCCAGAGGATGATGTGTATTTCCTTCTTTATGATTACGAAGATAATTTTTATCAGAAGAACATAAAGAATGAATTGAAAACTCATTGTACGTTCTACAAGAAGGCTAATTCTAGTTGGAATAAACTAAAGTCTATGCTTTTGGGGGACAAGGAGTTTTCCAATCTTGTTTTAGAGTTATGTAGAATTAAAAGTATTAGAGTTGTGCATTATATTTGTGATCCCGCTCCATGTTGGACTGCAAAGATACTGGAAAATAAAGGTATTAGAGTGGTTGGTACAGTACATGATTTAGAAGCACATGAGGCAAAGAAGGCACCTCACAAGATGCTGAGAGCCTGGATAAGTGAAAAGCAAAGACGCAAAAATACTAATTACGGAAAAGTTTTGGTAACTAATGGTAAGGCACAATATGAAAAGTTGCTGAGTATGTATCCCAATAAAGAACTTTATTACCATTCTTTTCCTTCTTTGGTAACACTTGAAATAGAAAAAGGTACCGAGTACCCTCCAGAACTAGCTAATTTGGATAAACCATATATTTTGTTCTTTGGTAGAATTGAAGAGTATAAGGGAATTTCCTACTTATATGAGGCTTTCGTGAATACTCCTCTACTGAACGAGTATTACTATTTGGTAATTGCTGGAAAGGGGGAAATCGGATTTGAACGAAACAAGAATGAGAAAAATGTCATTTGGATACAACGTTATGTTAAAGATACAGAGCTTAAAGCTATGTATCTAAATGCAAAGTGTGTTGTATATCCTTATATCTCTGCTACACAATCTGGAGTTCTTTCCATTGCTTACTATTACCAGACTCCAGTGTTAGCTAGCGACGTCCCGTTTTTTAAAGAGAATATTGAAAAAACAGGTGCAGGCCTTCTGTTTCAAAATCGTAATGTCGAAGATTTAAAAGAAAAACTTCTAGCTCTGTTAGCACAAGATGTGTCTATGATGAAAGAGAAGGAACTTGAATGCTATAAGAAAAATTATCAAACATCTTTGATAAAAGATAAGTTGTTAGAAATATATCAAAAATAATAGTTATGACAATAAAAGATTTTTATAATTGGGCTTTCATCTGTGGAGATTGGCAGATAGCCTATAGAAAACGTACGGATAAATCGGACTTTTATGAAGATAGTTTTATCAAAATTCCTAATACAGATAGATATTGGTTTGCTGATCCTATGTTGTTCGCTGATAATGGAAATACATATCTTTTTGTGGAAGCTTTTGATAAAAAGACATATAAGGGAAATATCGGATTCTTTACAATTCAGAACAATAAGGTCTCTGATTTCGAATTACTGATAGACAACAATTTTCATATGTCATACCCAATGGTTTGGAGAAGTGAGCAAAATGAATATTTTATGATTCCTGAATCCGAAGAGAATGGAACGATTGATTTATATCAGTCTGAGGCCTTTCCGAGAAGATGGAAACGACTAAAAACATTAGTAGCTGGAGTTCATTATGCAGACACAACTCTTTTGGATTTGAATGGCAAGAAATACCTATTCACCTACCATGATAAAAAAGTGTCATGGGATTTGTTGATTTATGAATTTGACGCCAAATCAAAATCCGTAAGTTTGATTCAAACATTGAGTTATGATAAGAATGCTTGTCGCCCTGCAGGTAAATTCTTTATTGATGAAAAGGGGCGCTTATGTCGTCCCGTACAAAATTGTCAGAAAGGTTATGGCAATGGTATATTCATCTATGAAGTGAAGTTTGAAGGAGAAAAATTTTCTGAGCAGGTCATTTCTGAATTTGATAACAGAAAGATTAAGATTGATGGAGTCTGTGGTGTAGATAATTTTCATACCTATACTATGACAGATGAGTATGAGGTCATAGATTTTATTCATCTTAAATTTAAGCTTTTGAAAAAGTTTTTCTGGCAAATACGCAAGTATAAAAGATGGAGGCGCCATCACTAAAAGCGTGTATTCTATATTTTGATTACATTAAAGTTCTGGGTTTATGATAAAAAATGTTAGACTTAAGGTGTTCTTGCAGAACACGGTGTTTTCAGCCTTTTCTTGGTTGAATCAACAAAAGAAGCATGACAAGAAGAAAATCATGCTATATTCTAATATGGGATTTCGATATAAAGTAAAAGCTATTTAATAGATGCAGGTTATAATCGAAAGTACTAGTGTCCGGATAAAATCTCAGAAGAGGTTCGTTTTATAAAAGTGATAATAAATATAATCGTTATATGATTGGAATAATAGGTGGAAATGGAGTTGCAGCAACCAATAAGTTGTTGCAACTGATAGAGGAGAAAATAACAAAGAATGGTGCTTTTCGAGATTGCCATCATCCAGAGATGATAGCATGGCAAGCTACTCAGGCTCCTTCTCGTAGTATGTATTTGGAAGGACGAGGTGAGTCGTTTCTTGATGACTATATTCGAATCGGGAAACATTTGAAAGATTGCGGTTGTGATACTTTGTGTATGTGTTGCAATACAGCTCATTATTTTATTGATGAATTGGAAACAAAGATTGGGATCAAATTCATTAATATTTTGGATGAGGTAGCAAAGGTCGTAGCAGATGTGGGGGGGCAACAAATTGGTGTTATGTGCTCCGATGGATTAAGAAAAGTAGGACTTTATGAAAAGTATCTATTATCGAAGAATCCTTCGTCTAAAGTTTTGTATCCAACAGAAGAATTACAGGTATGTGTAACCAAGGGTATATGTAATTCAAAGAATACAAAACGATTCCTTCCAATTTCGGATGAAGAAAATCCTGTAAATTGTTTCTCGAAAGTTTGCGATTGGTTCATACATCAAGGATGTGACACGATTATTGCAGGATGTACAGACATCAGAAATGTGTTTTATGGAGAATATGCAGAAAAAGTTTGGTATATTGACAGCTTGGAAGTGCTAGCTAATTCAATTTTAAAAGCCTCAACTGCTGATATGCCTAAGTTTTAGTATCTAATAATATAAAAAAATATGAAATTTCTTTTTGATTTAGATGGTACGGTAACTTCAGAAGAAACCTTACCGATTATAGCGAATCATTTTAATTGTGTAGAGCAAATATCTGAATTGACAGCAAAAACGGTACAAGGTAATGTGCCTTTTATAGAGTCATTCATACGTAGAGTTAATATCCTGGGTGCTTATTCTGTCTCTGAGACCACTCGTTTGTTGTCTGAAGTTCCTCTCTATCCTGCGATTGCAAAGTTCATAGAGGAACATAAAGAAGATTGTGTTATCGTTACGGGTAACTTGACTTGCTGGTGTGAAGGCTTGTTCAAAAAGATTGGTTGTCAGTGTTATGGTTCAGAGGCTTTATGCGAGAATGACAAAGTCGTAAAGCTAAAGACAATCTTGCGTAAAGAGCAAATAGTTGACCAATATAAAGCCTTGGGAGAGACCGTGGTATTTATTGGAGATGGTAATAACGACTTGGAGGCTATGCGCCATGCAAATGTTAGCATAGCAACTGGATTAACTCATAATCCAGCTCAGAGTCTTATGTCGATTTGCGATTATGTGATATTTAATGAGCAGGCACTTGTACGCCAAATGCGTCAGCTGTGTGGTGAATATGATGATGAAAAGTCTGTTGTAATCAGTTGTGCAGGTATAGGTTCTCGTTTAGGCTTAGGGTTGACAAAGGCTCTTGTTCAAATCAATGGAAACTCTTTGATCTCTTGGCAATTGAAGTTGTTCAAGGATGTTAAGGATGTTCGAATCGTAATAGGTTTCCAAGGAGGAGAAATCATAGAGGAAGTTAGAAAGTATCGTGATGATGTTATCTTCTGCTATAATCATAGATATTTTGAGACTAAGACAGGTGCAAGCTATTATTTGGGTGCTCGCCATGCTAATCATGAAACCTTGGAATGGGATGGAGACTTGTTGGTACATCCTGACGATGTGAAGAAATTATTGGCAACTTCTGGTGAATTTATTTGTTATGCCGATAAAACATCCGATGATGCGGTTTTCGTACAGACTAATGAAAATGGGGATGTGCTTTGCTTTAGCCGTGAACAAGGTGATTATGAGTGGACTGGTCCTGCCTGTATGAACAAGCAACATTTGATATATTCCACTCAGAATGTGTTCAATATGTTTGAACCATATTGTCCAATGAAGGGGATTAAGGTAAGAGCATACGATATAGACACCTACAATGACTATATTCGTGTGTCTGAGATAACTAAAGATTGGAACTGATTGTAAATATCGAAATATGATAAAGAATGTAAGATTTAAAAGAATATTAAAGAATGGGATTTTCCCAATCTTTAGTTTTCTAAATAGAGTAATTCCCAAAAACGATGATTTGGTCTTTTTATATAGTGCAAATAAGGGATGTGTATTTTCAAATTTTGTGTTGAGAGATTATTTATTGCAAAACAATTATGATGCAAAATATAAGATTGTATGTGGAATTGAATCGTTAAAATATAAAGATGACTATGAACGTGTAACATTCGTAAGTGGTTTGAAATCCTTATGGACTTTTTTACAGGCCGGACATGTCTTCTATACCGCTGGTCAACTTCCTATTAAACCAGCTAAGACTCAATGCGTTATACATATGAGGCATGGTAATGAGGATTTTAAATCTATGGGCGCAAATACTAATATAAATAATGGTGACGAATTCTTTTTTACTTATATGATTATTTCATCAGACTTGAATATAAAGGTTAATGCAAGGGCATATAAGTGTAAAGAAGAAAACATTGTTGGTCTAGGAGACCCAATGTGTGATATGTTGCTGACCGTTCCACAAAATGTTTATGATTTTAGTAAATATAAGAAAGTCCTTTTATGGGTACCAACATTCAGACAATCGGATTATTTAAATTATAATGATTCTCATTTAGATACATTAATACCTCTTTTTGCAGATGACGATTATGAGAATTTAAATGAGCTGCTTGCTAAATATAATATTCTTCTTATAGTCAAGTTGCATCCTGCTCAGAGTGCACATAATGGTTGTCAACGTCATTTTAGTCATTTAAGAGTATATTCTCATGATGAGTTTATAAAGACAGAATATGATATGTATACATTGATGGCGCATGCAGATGGGTTGATTGGTGATTACTCCTCTGCGTCTTTACAGTATTTACTATTGGATAGACCTGAGGCCTATGTTGTACCAGATCTAGAAGACTATAAAAATACTCGTGGTTTTGTGTATGATGATCCCGAAGCATATATGGGAGGACATATTGTTAAAACAAAAAAGCAATTTGAACAATTTATAGATGATTTTGCGAATGACCGAGATGTTTATAAAGATAAGCGCCATTGGGTTTGTAATCAGCTCTTTAAATATAAAGATGCAAAAAGTTGTGAGCGTATAGTAAAACTTAGTGGAATGAGTTTATGAAAAAAGTATTAGTAATTATTACAACAGCATTTTCTCCTGTTGGTGGGTTAGCCACGGTGATGATGAATTATTATCGTGTGTTAGATAAGTCAAAGATTCATATTGATTTTGCTTCGACCAATGAAATCGAATCTTCATTGCTTTCTGAAATATCAGCTTATGGTAGTAACTATATTCAACTACCAAGAAGAGGAAATGTTTTGAAGTATTGGAATGCTGTTCGGGTTCTTTCAAAGAATTATAATATTCTTCATGTTCATGCTAATAGTTCTACAGCTTTAATCGAACTTTCTGCTGCTATTGCAGCAGGAGTTCCTAAGCGTATTCACCATAATCACACAAGCAAAACTCAGCATCCGTTTATTAATGCTGTTTTACATCCTTTCTTTATGCACTCGTTTACCGATGCTATTGCTTGTTCTCAATTGGCAGGAGATTGGCTGTTTGGAAAGAATAACTATAAGATTTTGAGAAATGCAATAAATATTGCTAAGTTTGAATATAATAATGATGCACGTGTACTTATAAGAAATGAGTTTGGCATAAAAGAAGAGGATTTTGTTGTTGGGCATATAGGCAAATTCATGGATGCAAAGAATCATGAGTTTTTGATAAAGGTATTTGCTGAATACCATTTGAAGCATTCTAATTCCAAATTGCTTCTTGTTGGTGATGGCGAATGGCGTTCTAAAGTTGATACATGGGTCGCTGATAGTGGATGTGCTAATTCTATAATTCTAGCAGGTTTACGTTCTGATATTCCTGCTATTGTTCAAGCCATGGATGTTTTTGTATTTCCATCGATATATGAAGGAATGCCATTAACAGTGCTTGAGGCTCAGGCTTCTGGTCTTCCATGTTTGATTTCATCTAATGTGACTAGTGATGTTAATATTGGCCAAGATGTAAAGATGAAGGATTTGGCGGATGGGGTTAAGGATTGGGCAGACTCAATAGATTCTTTCGATTATGCAATAAACCGTGAGGTAAGATGCCATAATAATTATGAGTTAATTACCAAAGCTGGGTATAACATAGAGAATGAAGCAAATGAATTGCTGAAGATTTATAATAGTTAGATCTGCAAAAGATAATGAGCATATTGGTAGATAAAATATTATCAACGGAAAACTATTCTGTCAATCAGATATTTGAAACAAAGGGTATGGTTTATACTTACCTCAATCCTGTTTCATATCTCACAGCTCTGGATAATAAGGAGCTGTTTGGTAAGATGGATGGTATATTTGCCGATGGTGGTTTGTTGGTGAAAGCCATTAAAATGGTGTATGGCAACCAGGTGACAAGAAGAAGCTTTGATATGACTTCGATGGCACCGGAGTTGTTCTCGTATGCAGAGGAGCATGGAAAGACCATCTATATTGTGGCTTCTAAGCAGGAACAGGTGGAGAAGGCTGTGGAGATATTCCGTGAGCGGAATCCAAAGGTGAAGTTTGAATCTATTATATGAATTTGTTAAATACTGAGCAGACACAAAATGAAAAACAAGCGAAATTGGATATTCTTTAATGGAACAGACTTGTTGTCAACATTGTTCTTGCGGGAAAATATTATAGATATATTTGTTTCCATAGGACTACTTTTGCTGTTAATAGAAAATTTAGAAATAGTGCAAACTTTTATTTTTAGATATTCTAGTAACTACTTTTATGTCATTGAGAATCAATTGTATGGAAATAAAATACTGAATGTTTGGTTTACTGTTATTCTCATTTATGGTGGAATAACTGTCTGCTATAAATTAAAAGAGAATCAGCATGTTTCTTTATTTAGATTAGTGTGCTATTTGATAGGATTCATTTTGCTGTTTTATAGAAATAAATTCTATTTCATAGATAGTGCAATTCCTTTGGCTAGTTATAGCTTTTTGTGTGAAATATTCTTGTTGTTATTTTTTGTTTTAGATGTGAGTAAGTGTTATGTACCACATACTGCGATAAAACTCTATCAAAAGGGATTTGTAAATACTGAAACTCATATTGATAATTTGAACCCAATCAGAGAAGCGTATGCAAAAAGTTTGGTTAGTCAACTACTGAATGTAGATACCACCAAAGAAGCTTTCTCTGTTTCTATCTGTGGAAAATGGGGCTCTGGTAAGACAACATTTTTACATAATTTACGTAATGCCATAGGTGAAACTGCTTATTATGTGGAATTTAATCCATGGAATTGCCAAACGCCCAATCAGATTATAAGTGATTTTTTCGAAGAGCTGAATGATAGCCTTGCGCCTTTCTATGGTCCTATCGAAAAACGTCTTGCTAACTATGTACGGGAGTTGATGGATGGAACGAACATGGTGAGTGATTTTGTGTTTAAAAAGATATTTAGAATAGATGGCTCCTTAGAAAGATTAAAAAATGATATCAGTAATGAACTGTTACATTTGAAGAAAAAGGTATTCGTTGTAATTGATGATGTGGATAGATTGGATAAAGATGAGGTCTTTGAAGTCTTGAGACTAGTACGAAATACAGCAAAGTTTTGCAATATCATATTTGTTGTATCTATGGATGAAAAATATGTTATCGAGCAGCTTGGGAAAAAAGGTATTTTAGATGGAAAATTATATTTAGAAAAGATTTTCCCATTGGTTGTAAAACTTCCTAAGATAGACACTTTTGAACTTTTGGATAGCTTCAAGCATGATTTGCGTTTAATGGGGTCTCCTGTGAAAGATATAAATTCAATGTTTACTAAGTTGAACGAACAGGAATATCAAGTCTTAGAAAATGCTATTGTCACATTTAGAAAAGGAAAAATGTTTGCTCGTCAATTGGCTGCATCCATGGCTTTCTTGAATAATTCTTTGGGAATCCATCAATATGTCTTAAAAGATTTGATGTTCATTGAACTTTTGAAGTTTATCGATGATGAGAAGTATCAACAAATAGCAAACTCACCAACTGTAATTCTTAGAGTAGAGTCTTTGAAGTCTAATGGGCAAAAGGTATATCGCTATGATGGAGACTGTAAATCTTTATCGAATAAAATTTTGGCAATCTTGTTCGGCAGTATTAATGAATATTGGGTAAAGAGAGGAGCAATACAAACTTGTGATTCTTTTCTGAATTATTTTTGCTATGGTAACATTGCGGAACAGGTGTCTCGTTTGGAATTTTCGGTAATGTTGAAGTCTTCCCTAAATGAATTTGCTTTAGATGGGGTGAAGAAGATAATGTCCAGTTGGTGTAAGAGTAACAAATGTAGGAAAGATAGTAATAGCATATATGATAAATTTGCTAGTTACGATATTTTTTCATGTCAAGATGACGATATCATTAGAGCATATTTTTATGCATTGCAGTATTGGGTAGAATATGATGATGCTTGTCCTGAATTACATTTAAAAATCTTACGTTATCTTTTAGATGAGAATAATCATTATTCTGTAGATGGAAGTTATTTATGGAAATTGGCTTATAATAGATTTAAAGTTTGGGTTAGCAGAGGAGGTAAACTTGCAGTAAGAATGGCTAAAATACTAGCTCAATTATATGTACCAGAATTTGGGAATCATCTTATTATACAAAACAAAGAAATAAAGCTATTTATGAGAAAAAATGTTGATTTTCTATTAAATCAAAAAAACTGGGATGCTCTTAATATAGTACAAGAAGATGGAAATTTATTGAATATGGTGTTAAGATATTCTTTAGTAAATCATGGAAGTGTTACTGAAAGTTATGTAAATTCTTTAGTGATAGAATACTTCTCTGAACAAAGCCGGAAGAGTAATAATTATCAGCGGTTGAAAGTGTTATTGTTAGATACTCTGAATGATAAAACTTTGACTTCTGATTCCTCAAAGTTACAAGCTGCTCATAGAATTATTTACAATGTGTTTGGCTCTGCTTCTCAAGGAATGGAAGTTTTTAAAACTTATTGTGATAAATGTTTTGTAAGATGACAAATAGAGAAACAACTAATAGTGAAAAAATGATATTGTCAGTTCTTATTGATAAGATTTTAGCAACGGAAAAGTCTTCCGTTCATCAGATATTTGAAACAAAGGGTAAGGTTTATACTTTCCTCAATCCTGTATCTTATCTCACAGCTTTGGATAATAAGGAGCTGTTTGGCAAGATGGATGGTATATTTGCCGATGGTGGTTTGTTGGTGAAAGCCATTAAAATGGTGTATGGCAACCAGGTGACAAGAAGAAGCTTTGATATGACTTCGATGGCACCGGAGTTGTTCTCGTATGCAGAGGAGCATGGAAAGACCATCTATATTGTGGCTTCTAAGCAGGAACAGGTGGAGAAGGCTGTGGAGATATTCCGTGAGCGGTATCCAAAGGTGAAGTTTGTCGGTTATCGTAACGGTTACTTTACTTCAGAACAAGAAATGGAGGAAGTGGCAAAGCATATCGTTAAACTGAATTCAGATTTCTTGATAGTTGGAATGGGAGCCTTGATGCAAGAGAAGTTCCTGCTAAAGGTGAAGAATGCCGGTTATCAGGGTGTCGGATTTACCTGTGGTGGATTTATTCATCAGACTTCCAGGAATGAGATAGATTATTATCCGGCATGGGTAGATAAGACAAATCTTCGCTTTGTTTATCGAATGTGGAAAGAGCCTCATACCCGTAAGCGTTATATGATGGCTGGCTTGCTGTTTCCTGCAAGGTTTATCGCAGAAAAAATCTTCGGATAGTCTTGTACAGCCAGTGAATGGGAGTGAAGACTACCGATATGGGAAGTAATATAATGAATAGGAGTGTCGGTATAATATAACCGATAGCTCTTTGTAATTTATCTTTCATGCGTGCAAAAGTACAGCTTTATGTTGAAACAACAAAAGATTTTCTTTGATTTCTTGCGATTCTGCATTGGTTCTGCCAAGGAAGTACCTGGTTCTTTGAAGGAGGCGGATTGGAAGGAGCTGTATGCTATTGCCAAGAAGCAGGCTTTGCTTGGTGTGCTGTTTCATGGTATCCAGCGGTTGCCAAAGGAGTTGGCACCAGAGCAGAAGCTACTGATGCAATGGATGGTGATGGCGGAACAGATACGAAAACAGAATATCAGACTGTTTCAGGATTCCGTGAAGGTTTGCCAGAACTTCGAGAACGAGGGCTTTGCTAACTGCATCTTGAAGGGGCAGGGGAATGCGTTGCTTTATCCTGACCCTTATATGCGAACGCCTGGGGATATAGACATCTATCTGGCTGGTGGCAGGAACCGAGTGATGCAATATATAAATAAGGTGTGTCCGAATCAGGTAATGCGTTATCACCATGTAGACTTCCCTGTGATGAAAACGGCAATAGAGGTGCATTTTACTCCTTCGTATATGTTCTGTCCGATTCATAATAGCAGGATGCAGAAATGGTTCGGGAAGGTAATGGATTTGCAATGCTCGAATGTAGTTACATTACCAGATAGGTATGGGGTAATAACAGTGCCAACGATGAGCTTCAATGTCATATATATCCTTTCTCATCTGTATCGGCATATCTTTACGGAGGGTATCGGATTGAGGCAGCTTCTGGATTACTATTTTGTGTTAGTGAAGTGGCACACGGATCTCACAAATCTCACGGATTCTAATAAAAGAGTCCCACAGATGACACAGATTAACACAGATTTGGATGCCTTACGGCATAAATTGAAATATCTTGGATTATGGAAGTTTGCTCAGGCTGTGATGTTCGTGATGAAGGAGGTGTTCGGGCTATCAGAAGATAGGATGATAGCTCCGATGGATGAAAAGGAAGGTAGGTTTTTGCTTGATGAAATCATGAGAGGAGGAAACTTCGGACAGTATGATGATAGAATGGGTAGTAAGGTCGGTGAAAGTAAGATTCATCGTTACTTCAGAATGAATCTCAGGAATCTCAGATTCGTGAAGCATTATCCTACTGAGGCATTGAGTGAACCTTTGTTTAGAACGTGGTTTGCAGTATGGAAGAAGATTCATGGAATAGAATAATAGTTATATGGGTGAACGGCTCCCTCTCTCCTTTTCAATTAAGCTACTTTTTGGGGATGGAGCTTAGTAACCCTTTTTGAAATTTATATAAATCCTCTCTTTAACCCCTGAGGCTGATGGAGGTATCTCTATCTTGGCTGATAGCCTAGGTTTTTATTAACAAATTCCTATGGAACACGCTAATCTTTCGGAAAAGGATATGAACTATGATGAGGTGCTCTGATGTTCTTACCGGAAGGCAGAATCAACAGTTTCTACTTCTTCGTTCTGTCGCTGTTTGTGATAGGATGCGGACTGACCAGTCTGGAAACGAGTGCGAATCCTTATACTACGGTACTGGGACATCCTGATAAGGCTGAGAGTAGAATCAACCTGTCGCAGTCGCTCAATGGTATCGGATGGATTGTAGGACCGCTGGTTGGCGGTCAGTTTCTATTCTCGGGTGTCAACATCGCCATTCCTTATGCTCTGGTGGGTATCTTTGTGCTTTCTGTGGCGCTGGTCCTGTCAAGGATCAAGTTGCCGGACCCAAGGAGAGCGCATGAGGTGGATACGAACAAGAAGGTGGAGGAGAAGCCGATGCGAGTGATGGCATTCGGTTTCGGAATGCTGACCTTGTTTCTTTATGTGGCTGCCCAAACGGGTGTGAACAGTTTCTTCATCAACTATGCTGAGGAGAGTATTCATATTGAGAAGCAGACTGCCAGTCTGTATCTCGCCTTTGGCGGAATGGGTCTGTTCTTTATCGGCCGACTGGCTGGTGGTGTCATCATGAATTATGTCCAGCCAAGGCTGGTGCTGCTGGTCTGTGCCATCCTCACCTTTGTAGCCACATTGATTGTGGTGGTATGTAGCGGCACCTTATCTCTCATTGCGTTTTTCGCCCTGTATCTGGGAGAGAGCATCATGTTTCCGACTATCTTCTCGCTGGCATTGAGGGATGCGGGTACAAAGACCAAACTTGCCTCTTCATTGCTTATCATGACGATAGTGGGTGGAGCGGTAGCTCCTGTAATCATGGGGTATTTAGCGGATACTACGGGCAGTATGGCGATTGCCTTTCTCATACCGCTGGTATGTTATGGGGTGATTGGAGGGTATGCTGCAATGCCTAGAAACTCTTCGACTGGTATCAAGAGAGTTTGAAATGAGTGATGAATTTTGGGAAACTGCTCCCCTTACCCTATAATGAGTTTGTTTTAGGGGTGGAGGTTCAGCCCATTTTATAAGATATATGAGATTATGGAATATCCAAAGAGAAAAAAAATCAAAGGACATGAATCGTTTGACAACGTGATTGGTGCATTTTGTACAAACTTAATTAATATTGTAAACAATATCAAACCAGAAGAAATGACAAATGGCAAAGTGTTCTTATGTGCGATTTCACGTAAGACACCAAGATTGCTGGATATGGTAAAACCACAGTTGTCGTCTATTTGGGATAAGTTGTACATATTTACAGAGATTGCGCTTCCGTTTATAAAATGGTCTGACATAAAGACCATTATATTGATGGATGATGCTATCTATTTTGGTTCTACATTTAGTTATTATTATAATCTTATAAAATCGTATAATGATAATATCAACATTATTCCAATATGCTGTGTTAAAGCCTCAGAAGCATCCTTATCCTTTGAAAACAATTTAAAGGCAAGTATCCAACCAAGAGTATATGGTCATTATTTTGTAAAATCATTAGCTGAATGTTTTTGTGAAGAATATGCACCCTTTGAGATAGAGTTTCCTGCATTGGAAATAGAACTGCCATATGTCTCACCACAAGATATCAGTAATTTCTATGCCGAATTGTATAACAGGACGAAGAAAACATATAAAATAACGGCAATTGAGATAGATCAAGATGGACGAGGCTGTTTTGAGTTTGGTTGGAATATAGGATCAACTAGTGAATTAAGAAAAATACGTTTCTATATACGAGGTAATCGTTTAACTATATCCTCTATAACAGCTTATGATATTTCGCAAGAAGATTTAGATGGTACAATTGAGTGGAGAAATACCGAATGCCTGAAAATATGGAATCTTGTAAAAAATGATATTTCCACCCTATATGATGACAGAGGAAAAGATAATGCATATTATAGAGTACTATGTATCTGGTATAATTATATATGCTCGATTCTCGCCTTTTTGGAAAAGAGAAATATTCTAGATGATGCTTTAAATAAAATATTTGGTATGACAGAATTCTCTTTTTCTGTGAAACGTAATACATTAGAACAAGTCATTGGAACAAAAAACGCAGCAGAAGCATATTCTATTATAAATAACATGCTATCTGAAGATATTGTAGAAAAGAAAGGTACCAATTTCGTTTCTACAGTCCATAAACTAAGAGAGCAAGAACTTTTGCCTTCCAAATTTGAATATGAAGATTATTATTATGCTATGCAGAAAAAATATATCGCTCAATGCCAAGGCAATTTAGAGGAAGAACTTACCAGTTTAATTTATCTTCAATGTGTGATGATAGATAAAATGAACAGGGATTTCATCGTCTTGGACAATGAGAGATTGAAATACGGTCATACATTTTCTTCTATTAAGAATGTGCTAACTTTATATAGTAAAGCACCTCGCCAACAAGATTTTCTGAAAATTCATGCATGGGTTGACAAATACATCGACAGAGCCACGATAGTACCACAATATATTACTGTAAATACGGAAAATAATGGTAAAATATGGGTAAGAGCTATGCGCTCTGGAGAAAATGAACATGATTTCATTGGAAATTGGTGCAGATTTTACCTCTACTATCTCAATAAACTAACCATTCATATAGGTTACAACAAATTGGATAAAAGATTATTTGAAAATTTAATATCTTGGGTGTTTGATAAATACCAATTAGGCAACTATTGCGAAGAAAACATTTTTATCAAATATAAGGATTCCTCTTTTCAACTTTGTACAACAATAGATAATGAGGATGTTTCCATTACGGAGCGTATGGAAAAACTTTTCCTTATAAAAATTACAGATGACTATATTTCAACGAACAAGGATTTGTTGGATCAAGAACTGAAAGAAGGTCTTGTATTACCAAACACCATAACCAATCAAATAAATCAAAGTCTAATTTCGCTAGTAAATTGGAACAATAAATTTGAAGATAGTTTTCCTGCCTATTTATTTTTAAATCTATATTTCAAAGAGCATGTGGATGCACCAAAGAGCAAACAAAAACAGAATAGCATAAAATTGTCAGATAAAGTAAAGAAACTTATTAATTTTATGATAGAAGAAAAGTTGGTGTTATCCGATAGTATAAGCCATATGATGGATAGCTTATATACATGTTATCTAAGAAATCAATATAACCAAATTAGTCTTCAGAAAAACCTCCAAGAAATACCGAAAGAAGAAGATGCACTAAAAGCTGAAGTGCAAGACCACGATAGTAAACTATTAGCTTCTAACAGTATTGTCTTTCTTAATATGCTTTCAGATATCATAGTTACAAATGATTTGTCTAAAGCAAAAGAAGATATTGAAGGTTATCCCCTATTGTCACCAATAAAGACGATGATAGATGAATGTAAAGGAACTAAAAAAGTGAAAGCGATAATGCTTTTGGACAAACTATTAAATTCTGAAATTATATATGAGTTATTTGATAGATAAATATTTAAAGAGATTATCCGAAGAATACCATAATTCAAAGGAAGTTCTAGTGTTTTGTCATTTAGTATTAAAAGAAGGTCATTTTAATGCGACTCATTTTTATGAGAAATTACAAATGGGCAATTCTTCCACTAAACCTATTGATTGGAGCAGTAAGTTGGGAAGTTACAAAATATATAAGGATAATAGAATTAGGAATCTGACAATAAAAAACTTTCGCAAATATAAATCAGAACATACACATCCCTATCTATTAGATATGACGTCTGGAAAACAAGGCAATTGCTCCTCTGTCTTCGTTGTTGGAAAAAATGGAACAGGAAAGACTAGTATCTTTACTGCTCTTGAATATATTTTCAATATATCCCCCATCAGTGCAATGGCTGTTAGAGGTATAACTAATGTGGAAAATTATCTGCCATATGGAAATATGTCTATGACTGAAATTGATGTTCGAGCAGAACTAAATACACAAAAGAAAAATGGTGGGTATGTAAAAATTGCCACAAATAGTGCGCGTCTGAAAAATAGTAGCATTGTTGATATGTCTTCTTTTTTCTGTAGTGAGAAGGATTTGAGAGAAATATGCATGCAACATGACTTGAAAAAGACATATATAAACAATATCGGTTTACATGAGGTAAAATCCTTGATAGATGAGTTGGAAGGAGAATTAAAAATTCAGATAGACAAAGACTTAGAACTGCCAACAATAGAACATGAAACATACAATATAGAAACCTTGCAGAATGATATTTTGAGAATATCCTGCCAAGGATTTTCTAATTATACTAGATATTTAGGGAAAATAGGATTACTTCAAGAGTTTCTGGCAAAACACCCAATCAAAACAGATGAGAAAAGTGGAAAGATAGGAAAATTTTTAGCTAACAAAGAAACTATAATTCAGCTGGGGAGATTTTTTTCAGAAAACAACTTCTTGATTACTTTAGATTATTTTGATACCAACTTGTCACAAATTCAGAACTATGAGAAGTTTACCATGTTAAGCGGAACAAGACTCTTGCGTGCTTTTAGTAATCTTGAAAGGATGACGGATATTGAGATACTTGTCAAAGAAATGCAGAACTATTTAAATGAGTTATTGGCACCTTTTCAACAAGCAAACGTTGGGGAAACTCATGCCTTGAACAAAGTAGCAAAGCGTACTTTGGAAAATATCATACGCCGTGCTGACTCAGAATTAAAACGAGAAATTCTGAAGAAAAATCAAACCTTTAAAGTTTTCATTACAGATTCAAATATCCAGGAAACTGTTCGTAATTTTAAGAATTCGTTGAAACAACAATACGAGCAGGATTGCGAAGAATATCTACATAAGTGCAATGATTTCGTAGTTCCTTTATTAAACGATTTCACAAAAATAAGTGGCAATAGTGACAAGGAGGTTATAAGCATTGTAGAAAAAAACAATGGATTCTTTGCGGAAATAACATGCCCTGAGATTTCAACCTCTTATAAAACAAGCCCACATCTGTTTTACAATAGTTTCAGATATAAATTATTCGCCATATCAATAAAAATATCATTAGCATTTATGATGATGAAAAAATACGATATGATAGCACCTATAATTATCGACGATGTATTTACAGCTAGTGACTTTGATAATACAGTCAATATTGACTTGTTTTTTTCCCTTATATATAGATCATTTGTAAATGTTGTAGAGAAGAGCGTAGATGATCTACAAATCATTATGTTTACACATGATGAAGTCGTTTTAAATGGCTTAAAAGAAGTCTTTTTGACAAAAGATGCACCAAATGTATCTTATATCATGGGACGGCTTTTAGATACTAAAGAACTTTTGCCTGATGATTATGATGATACTTTAAAAGGGTATAAGCTAATTGAAAGATATAATTGACATGAAAGATTTTAAGAAACATATAGAAGATTTAATAAAATATCATAGGGTGGGACATGGTATTGCTTGGGGAGTAGCAAGTTGCTTACTGTTTATTCTTGTTGCTACCATTTTAATCAAGTGCTCTAACACAGAGATTGATGTCAGCAAAGAAACTACTCGGTCTGATAGTCTTATACTAGCGCAGCAGAAAATACCTCAGGCAAAGATTGATATTTCATTGGTAGAACGTATGCACTTTGACTCCGTTTCAGTAACAAACACCATGAAAATGATGATTTTGAAAAATGATTCTTTATATGCTGCCGTAGATTATTATCAAAGGATGTTGACAAAGGTTGAGCATGATCTTGAAGTTAGTCAAGGGGACATTAGGCAAGAAACAAACAATATCATAAACAAATTTAATGGAGCAATAAGTTTGTGGTTGGTGATATTAGGCTTGCTTTGTGGTTTTACTCCAATCGTGTTGGCGTGCTATAATTGGAAGCATGATACCGAATTTCTAAAACAAATGTCATCAACACTAGAAAAGAACAGTATAGAGATTGATGGAAAAATAAGCGATATAGAGACTTTAAAAGAGAAAGTCAAAAATTTAATAGAATCTGAACCTAAACGTGTTGATAATAAGATAAAGGAAGCTACAAATAAGTTGAATAAAGATCTTCAATATTTTAATATTCTTCAATTATACTTACACATAATGTCTGTTACAAAAATGTCACGTTTTCAAGGTTCAGTAAATAGAGATGCTATACCAGAAAGTCTTTTATTTTCTCTGACAACAGAAGCAAACTCTTATTTAGAGCACCTTGAAGATGACATAACATTTAGCAGGCAGTTGATACAAAGTATTGATGCCATAGCCGAAGGGCTTAGATCTCTATTACCTTTTATGAACACGAATAGAAAAAGAATACGGTGTATGTCTAACGCAATAGAGAAATTGCACGAAATACAAGACAATAGTTACAAAGGAACTCCTGTACAATCTGATGATTTGAAAGAAATAAGTACTTTTTTGCGAGAGATTATTGTTACAATCGCAGCATTCAAGTAGAAGTTTTTTATAATAATATTCAATATGATACAAGCATTTGAAATATGGCTGAAACAGAATGAATCATTGTTATATTCTGACGCAATAGGATTAGCTGCAATGCCTAGAAACTCTTCGACTGGTGTCGGAAAGGGCTGAAATGAGTGATGAATTGAATTTCGGGAAACTGCTTCTCGACCCTATAATGAGCTTATTTTAGGGGATTGAGGGTAGTAGCCCGGTTTTACTATAAGAAATAGACGGAATGCAAATAAAGAGATTAGAAAATGAACTATCTGAATATGTAAGCGAATGGCTTGATGCACGATGGCAACATTGGTCTTTTGTCTATACATCCATTCATCGAGATAGAATATAGATTGAAACAAGGTGAAAAACTATTGGATTACCTAAATTCCATTATGGGGATTATTGAAGATCATTTGGGTATGGATAAAGGTCAGCACCTGATTCCTTCAAAGTTTTCTTCTATCAATCAATTCGCTCAGTTTCTTCAGAATTTCACTCAATATCTCCGAGACAACTATTATCTTATTGAGATAAACTTCAATAAGGAGCAAACAGACATTATCGTTGCTGATATTGCTAATATGGTTAATGAGATTATTGAGATGTCAAATCGATGCTTGGACATAATATTAGTTGATGAAAATGTTCCAATACCATATCAACAAGTTAAGAAAAGCTTGTATAATGGCGATGTCAAAGAGTTCGTCAGTCTGCTTAATAGTATCATAAAGAGCATACCCTATCTCATACATAAAGAGAAATTCAATGAGGGATATTTCCATTCTTTCTTCCATGTTGCATTAACGTTGATAGGTATGCGTCCTTTATCAGAAGTGGCTACTTCCGATGGTAGAATCGATATGGTTATAAACTGTCCAAAGACTATTTATATCATGGAGTTCAAGTATTCATCGAACGACAAAGATTTGTCAAAGGTAGCTTTGGAACAAATCAAAAGCAAGAAATATCACCAACCATATATCATACAACAGAAGCCTATTATTGGAATCGGTTATTCTTTTGGTGAAGGAACACGAGAAATAACAAATTATAGGGATGAGACTTTGTATGTTCCAGGAATCATCCTTGAATAGTTTTATGTCTCAAAAGTTATTTTTTGAATGGCGATAATTAATAGTAATAGCGATGTATTTATCTGAAATAAAACTTTGGAATTTTAGAAAATATGGAATAAAGGATGGAGTAGCTTTTGATAAAGCTGCCCCAGCTTTGGATGTACATTTCCACAATGGAGTCAATGTCCTTATCGGTGAAAATGATTCTGGTAAGACAACTATTATAGATGCTATTCGCTACGTACTACATACTAAGAGCGGAGAACCGATCTATATAGATGAAAAAGATTTTTATAAATCTAAAGAAACGAATAGTCAAAGAACACGCCAACTGAAGATAGAGTGTTTCTTCGATGGTATTAATGATGATGACGCAGCGTTATTTTTAGAGTGGTTAGGTGTAAAAAATACTGGCGATGGGAAGAAGAACTTTATCTTAAAAGTTTGCCTTTCTGCAAAAAGAATGGATGATGGCAGGATTATTCCTCACTTTTATGCAGGAATGGGTGGCGAAGGCAATTCTATGTCCTATGAAGCAAGAAATTATCTGAATGTAGTGTACTTAAAGCCTTTGCGCGATGCGTTACAAGATATGACTCATGGTTACAAGTCCCGTCTTGCTCAGATACTTCAAGCTCATTCGGTTTTTAGTGACTCGAATAAAGATAGTGATGGAAAGCATCAGCTGGAAACAGATTACAATAATCTGAAAGCAAAAGTTGATGGATATTTCAATAAGGATGGGAAGCAAGATGGAGGCAAAATAACAAAGGCACTAAATACTACTCTTACAGAAAAGTTCTTATTGCAAAGTGATAATAAAAATGCAGTTATTCAACTTACAGGCAGTGAGTTAAGTGATATCTTACGTCAATTAGACTTAGTCATGGAAGACAGTAAGTCTGGACTAGGTTCTTTAAACCTCTTATGTATGGCTGCAGAACTTTTGTTGTTCTCAGAGAAAATGCGGGGTCTAAAGTTGACATTAGTAGAAGAATTAGAGGCTCACTTACATCCTCAGTTACAGCTCCGCTTAATAGATTATTTGGAAAGTAAGGGTGAATATGGACAATTTATTCTTACCACACATAGTATAACATTGGGATCAACTATTCCTTTAAAGAAATTGCTGATATTAAAGGATGAAGAAGTATTTCCTATGGATGAGGATGCCACTTGTTGTACAGAATTTGACTATCGTTTCCTTCAACGCTTTCTAGATGCTACAAAAGCCAATCTTTTCTTTGCAAAAGGACTAATTTTAGTCGAAGGTGATGCAGAAAACTTATTGATACCGACAATTGCAAAAATTATAGGGAAGGATTTGCATGAGTATGGTGTTTCTATTGTTAATGTTGGCAGTACTGCATATAAACGATATGTTAATATATTTAGAAGAAAGGATAAGAAACACTTCAATATGCCGATTTCTATCATTACAGATTTGGATGTTAGAAGCATCGAGTATTATGAAGATCCTGATAACAAAGGAAGAAAAGAAGTTTATCGAGTTACAGAAGAAACCAAAAAAGATTTGAATGCTTATAAAGACCATGTACAATGGGATAAATTGCCTGTGTTTTTTATGACGAAAACAGGAATCGATGAGTACATAGACTCTAATAAAGTAAAAAGAATACCCAAAGCGGTCCGTGAGGATATCCATAAGATATTTGATAAGAATAAAGAAAGCATTACAAAAGAGGATATTGATAAAGTACGTGAACTAAAATTGAAAAAACTTTGTGGTCTTTATCAAGATGAAATCCAAATATTTACTCCGAAGAAATGGACTTTAGAATATGATATTGCTTGCAGTAAGCTTTGTAATCATATAGCAACTGCAATAAAGCTAGCTGAAATAGAAGGAAAAGGGGTAAGTGTGGATGCGGAAGAAATTGAAAAAGTAAAAAAGCAAATTGAATCTATTGGTTATGAAGAAAACAATTCCAAGGATGCTTATACTATTTTCAAACCTTTAAATGACTGTAAGGTTTCAAAAGCTATTACAGCTCAATATTTAGTTTCTTTGTTGGAGAACGAAAATAATGATACAATAAAAAAGATATTATTGAGCGATCCATATATATCTTATTTAGTAGATGCGATTAAGCATGTAACTTCTACGCATGATGAATAATTTTTTTGCAACAGACGAAGAAATAAAGTATGCCCAAGATATACTTTTGGGCAAAGAGAATCATTTCTCTGCGGAAAAGATAGCTGTTATTAAAAGTAATGACAGTAAGGATGTTGTCGCTTGTCCTGGTAGTGGAAAGACAACAACATTATTAGCGAAGCTTGCAATATTAGCAACAAGAATGCCACTTGAAGAAGGCAAGGGTGTATGTGTCTTAACGCATACAAATGTTGCTATTGATGAAATAAAATCCAAACTCCAAAGCCAAGCTGATGTCTTGTTTAGTTATCCTAATTACTTTGGAACGATTCAAGGTTTTGTTGATAAGTATTTGGCAATTCCTTATTTCAATTCAATTAATGAGATACCTATATCTGCTATTGATGATAATAAGGCCATTGCACTGATGTATAAAGAATTCATGCATAAGACGTATGATGAAAAAAAATGTATTTGGAAAGAGATAGAAGACCGTATAGATAAAAAATTGACAGGAAAAGAAAAGAGTGATCTGGTTCTTCGTTTGCAATTTGATTTTATAAACAATGCTTTTTGTGATGTAGTAACAAAGAAATATTATAGGAAATATAAAGATACAAGACCTTTTGCCGCTAACCCCGATTCAAATAAATATAAGTTGGTTGATTCTGTACAGCAAGCGGCTTTGGGACAAGGTGTATTGAAATACACTGATGCATATAGATATGCGTTAGGTTATGTCACGGAATGTAAGGCTATAAAAAAAGCTATATCTAAAAGATTTAAGTATTTGTTTGTTGATGAAATGCAAGATTGTCAACAGATACAAATAGATTTGTTGGAACAGTTATTTGATAAAAAATCGATTGTTGTACAGTGCTTTGGTGATCCACATCAAGCAATATATGATGAAAGTGGGGCTGAAGGACTATGGAAGGTCGGAAGAACTATGCCTATTATGTCAAGTTTGAGGTTCGGTGATAGTATAGCAAATGTCTTAAAGACTGTATGTGATAAAGAAAACTCTAAAATTGAAGGAAATTCTAATATTCCATCTTTACCACCAGTTCTCTTAGTTTATTCTTCGCCAGTGAAGGTGTTACCCAAATTTGCCTCATTAGTCAAAGAATGCAAAATCGGAGAGCATAGTTTAAATGAAATTGCTCATGCTATAAAAAACAAAGATGCTCTTCATAGAATGCGTATTAAGGCTATAGGATGGATAGGCAAACCAAATGATAAAGGAAAATTATGCATCAATTCTTATTTTCCACAATATGATAATCTGCAAGGAAAATCAGGAAATAAAAAGCCTGAGGTTTTGAAAGATTATCTTAAGAAGATTCCAACTTTTTCGGCAAAACAATATGAGGATATGATATTAACAGCGCTGTCAGATTTGCTGAATAGCTTAGGGTATAGTTTTGATAACGAAGGGAAAAACATTCGCTACACAAAATCACGCCTATTGTCATATATAAAGAAGGTCAATGAATCTTTTTATTTCAACTTAAAAAAGCGGATAGGAAATTGGATACTTAACATAATTAATACTGATGAGGATGTAGATGCGAAGGTTGTTGAAGAAATAAAGGATTATATAGAGAAAGATTTACGCATGTTATTTAACTTCTCGCTAGATAATCAGGAACTTAAAAAATTTCTTCAAAATAGTAATAATCATGTTTCCAAGGAAAGTAACATATCCAATAACATATTTCACTCCGATGATGTTGAAATAGAAGTAGGTACTGTACATTCCGTAAAAGGAGAAACGCATGTAGCAACCTTATATATGGAAACTTCTTTTCATGATAAATGTGAGAGTGAATATTTTGGCGCCCAACTTGAAGGACTTCCATATAAAGGAAATAAGACATTTGAAAAGCAAGCTTTACGAATTGGTTATGTTGCGATGAGTCGTCCACAATATCTTTTGTGTATGGCTATATCAAAGGAACATTTTGAAAAATTAGATAAAAAACTAATTGAAAACAATTGGAAAATAGAATTTGTAGATTAATATTGAAGTTATGATATCCAACAACACCCAACACAAATCCTTCCTCTGGCATCTAGATTTCGAACCATTCACTTGGAAGACTTGCTACGGAGAGCAATGCCCATCCTTTGTTACAGAAGAGAACAAAGAGGTTTGGAGGCGTTACTTGGAGAAACTCATCAAGAAGCATCTGAAGGCAGAGGTGATGAATACTCCTGAGTTCAGGGAGATTGAGACGATGGTGAACTATGAGAAGCTGGTGCGCATCAAAAATGATGAGCAGCGCAAGCGGATGATGGAGAGACAGCGGTATTGGGCTCGGATGGAGCGGCCGAGGATCAACTATATTCCCAAAGGGCTGAGTGTGGATTATGAGGAGGAATACTCCAAATATCTCCTGCAGGAAGTGAGCTTTGAGCCGAGGGACAATGATGACTTCATGGCTTTGCTACGGCTTCTGGAGCGTTGGCACAAGAAGTCCATTCCTCAGATATTGGCCAAGAACAGGCCTGATGCTGCTTATGGTATCGCCATGGCGCTGTGCAAGCATATACCATTGCTTATCAACCGAGACGATATACAGGATTTGGTTGGTGAATACAAAAGGCGTATTGGTAAGCTGGTATTTGACAGTTATCAGGCTTTGGTGGTTGCTGTCAAGACTTGGAACCATGAGGAGAAGAGGCAGGAGGTATGTCGTTTCATTGCAGAGACGGCTGTTCAATACCCAAATCATCGGGGCATGAAGAAGAAACTGATGGATTTGATGCCGGTGGAGCCTTTTCATGGGGAGCCTTTGGCTGTGGTTCGTGAGCCGAATGAATTGGATGCTCTCTGATGTAGATATTTTTTTCTGATTATTTTTGACTTTACATACTGACATTTATATAGGACATGATGAGAAATGCACCTGTAATTTTACCAGTGTTTACAACGAGTGTGCCTTTGGATTTTCCGTCTGAAGGCACGTTTGCGTTCAATAAAAAGACCAACAAGCAGTTGGAGGTGACGGTGAGGATCAACGAGCACCAGTACTTCAACATGAACTTCCTGAACCATGACGGTTACATCATGGCATGTTGCCGATGGGCGCATGTGTTGGACTTTGCAGAGAATGGTTATGACCGTTTTGAGCGCATCATCAAGAAACATTTCCGGAAGAAATATCCTGTTATCAGCAGTTTGTATGGACAGCATACTGATACGGCTGAGGACATTCACATATCTACCATTGGTTTTGAGGGGAATCCCAAGGAATGGTACATCTCCATGCGCATCTATGGAGAAAAGTTTGATGATCTGCTGCATGGTAATTTCCTGATGAACGTGGCGTTTGCCTCTGCCTTGGGTAATCTGTGCATGGCAAGCGTGGATGTGTTCCGGGAGATTATGAAGAGTGATGCCAAGCAGCCGAAGATCTTGTTGAAGGAGTTGACGGGTATGGACTCAATTGACAAGGGGTTTGACTTTGGCAATTATCTCGATGCCCGAAATCCTGAGACGGGCGAGATCATATCGACAGCAAGAGAGGATGGCAAGGCTTCGGGGGTGGAGTTGCCGAAGGAAATAGAGATGCCTCAGAGTATGGAGGTTTATCCTGTCATCTGCTATCTTCCTATCTTCATGAAGTCGCTGAAAGACATGGATTTTGTCACATTTTGCAATGCTTTGTATTTTGAAATTCATGGCATGATGAGCAAGTTGGAGCAATTTGGGTTCTTTTCTTCTGATGAGTTGGGGGAATTGGAGAAGAATATTGCTTGCTTGGGTGACAAGGTAATTGCTGGAGAAGATGCTGCTGCTGAGCGGGAGTTGATTTCTTCAACAGTTTATCAGTTGTTATCGAAGATGCGCGACTTATTATTGGATGAGAAATTTCAGGTGAAGGAGACTCTGGAAGGTAAGTTGGCCTTGGAACTGGACGTCTATATCAGGAAGCTCATCTGGAGGAAATGGGACACGACCTATCTGGAAGAACAGATTAAGCAGGAGAATGAGATTGCTGCGAAGGTGGAGGCAGATCAGGTTCTTGTCAAGAAAAAGAGTGCTGAATTGAAAACCGTTATGGAGGGCATGTCATTCAATGCCTTTTTGGTGTTCCACAGCAAGATAAACGAATTGATGAAGGGTAGAAAGGCTACTTTGATAAAGTATGTTTTTCTTACTTCAGAGATTCTGAATGATCATCAGCGTAATTGGGCGGGTGCCTACTACTGGCACAACAAGGAGTATGATGAAAGGCAATATAGGAGATTCAGGTGTCAGGCTGAAAGCCTGGTCATCCTATTTTATGAAAGTATCCTGAGTGGTACGCTCTATGACAATCATGCCAGAACGAGATATGCTAAAAAGATATATGTCATGATAGAGGAACTGATGAACAGAGACTGGAGCAAAATGAATGAAACGCTTAAATAATTCTATTGGGTGATGAAAATCAAACTTTATGATTATCAGGAGGACATGAAGGGGCGCATTGAAGGTGAGTTGCGCCTTCATCGGTCCGTGATGGCACAAATGCCAACGGGAACAGGTAAGACATACCTGTTAACAGCAGTCATAGACTCTTTTGTGAATGGCAATCCAATGGAGAAAGTATGGATTGTAGCCCATAGAAGAGAGCTGGTGTCACAGATAGACGAAACCGTAAGAAAGTTCCATTCTTATTACGCATCAAACACCTCTTCCCTATTGTCATCCGTCAAGGCGATGTCCATTCAGTGGCTGATGAGACACTACGACGAGATAGAGGAAGAACCGGGAATGATAGTGATTGACGAGGCGCACCATGCCCTTGCCAAGACCTATAAGGAGATGTGGGAGAGATTCCCGAAAGCTAAGTTCCTGGGACTGACGGCTACACCTTGCCGATTAAATGGTAAGGGTTTCACGGATTTGTTTGATATCTTGGTGCAGTCTTGGAGTGTTCCTGAGTTTATCAGCAAGGGAAGATTGGCGACATACGATTTCGTGAGCATCAAATCGGATGGTGTGACGCAACGGCTCATCGACTCCTTGCAGAAGCGAGGGGCAGATGGTGACTACCAGAACAAGGAAATGGATATGTTGCTGAATAAGAAACCGAGTATCGAAAGGCTCTATCAGAGTTTGGAAGAATTTGGTAAAGACAGAAAGGGCATCGTGTATGCTATCAATATCAGTCATGCTCAGAAAATCACAAGACTGTATCAGGAACATGGCGTGAAAGCCATAGCCATAGACTCGAAGACACCTGCCACTGAAAGACAACAAGACATTGAAGCCTTCAAGAAAGGTGACATCCAAGTGCTGGTGAATGTGGACATCTTCTCGGAGGGATTTGACTGTCCGGATGTGGAGTTTGTACAGTTGGCTCGACCTACATTGTCGCTTGCCAAGTATCTGCAGATGGTGGGACGTGGATTGCGAGTGGCTAAGGGAAAGAAGAACTGCGTAATTATAGATAATGTAGGACTATATCGGGTGTTCGGGTTGCCTTCGCAAGTATGGAACTGGAATGCTATGTTCGAGGGAAAGCTGAAAGTTGGCAAGAGAAAGGAGACTCCGAAGGATAGAGAGTTTTTCCTGATGAACGAGAAGCAAGACGATATTCAGATTCATCCAGACTCAGAAATGATGATGGTGATGAGCCATGAAGAATTGCTCCAAAGGATACAGTATCGTGAGTTTGTAGATAGCAAAGGGGAGTTTGCCATCATCAAGCTGCCTGATGGAAAGATGACGGTGGTAAACCGGCAAGGCGAACAGGTGATAGAACCAGGCAACTATTATGACATGAAGCTGTTGGATGGCAACATCCTGTTCTACCGACCTCGCAGAAAGACTGTATGTTACTACGACCTCTTGGCGAGAGTTGTCATAGACGAGGACATTCATGCGAAAGATGCTCCCGAGGTAATCACCATCAATAAATGGGAGTTCGTCGAATATAATGGTATCTTCAGATCTCGTACCTACGAGTACTTTGCTTTACCTTTTCGCCCTTCCCAATATGACCTATGGAATTATGGATATTATTTAATCTACAACTTTCGACGCTCTACAGCCAGTGGTTGTCAGGAATGGATATATAAAGAGGAGGATGGCGGCTCTATGCGAATGCATAAAGAAAACAGTGAAAAGGTTTGTTTTTTACGTGGCGACCATACTCATGTATATTGGCTGTGCGCCGACCTGTACGACAGTGGCATAGTGGTCATGGACAGCCATGAGGATTATTACTTCGTTGACTCCAGCTTGAAAAAGACCTATATAGGTTGCAATCAACCCAAAACAGAAAGCGAGAATTTGATGGTTGCGATGCCTCGGCTTGGCAAACTGGTCTATGAGCGAGAAATGCAGCGCAGGAAAAAGCAAGAGGAACAGGAGTTATTGCTGATGCAAGAGAAGTCGGAGTCAGGGCATGTAGAATTATATCAAGCAGGAAAGAAATGGGGTGTGAAGGTAGATGGCAAAGTTATCGTGCCACCTCTCTACCATAGTATAGCGCAACCAGTCGGTGCCTATTGCGCCTTTGAACAGATTCCCAGACATTGGGGTGTTATGACAGTAAAAGGCAAGGTGATAGTTGATGCCAAATATGAGAAGGTGGAGATTCGTGATGGGGGGATTGCTGTGGTAACTGATATTACGGGGAAAACACAGACCATCCATCTGAAATGATCTACTATATGAGAATGGAATGCTATTAAGGAGGAAATCAAGTTCATTGCCTTCCTGGTCTTCTAGGATAAAAAACTTATAAGACGTTGTCATTTAAACTGTGTAATGCTTTTGCCCTATACGGGCTGGGACAGCCGGGGTGGTATGGGAGTACGACTTCTGCTGCAATAGATGTAACTGCATAAGACTTTAGGACTATCAGTACTTCGGTATCATTTAGGTGATACAGCCGATATCTTTTCTGTGATATGATCAACTAGAATAAGTTTATTTGTTGTTTGTTTGTTCTATATTGGTATCAAGTAATCTCTTTTTTATAATAGGGGCACGTAAAAAGGTAAAAGAGCGCTATGATCACAAAGGTATTGCAAAATAGTGAATTGTATTTCACTTACTCTAATTTTGTATTTTGTGGGTGTAAGTGATTTAAAAAGGTTCCATTAGAAATTTGGATGTCTAGTGGAACCTGATGAGAGGGTATCATACCATACTCAATGTCTCTGCGATCTTCATTGCAGGTATGGGAGAATCTCCAGTGGAGAACTAATTGCATGGTCGTATGCGGTACCAAGCAGCATGCTTCTTTCCTTAGTTCCCCAAAGGCATGCAATGGCTTTTATGCCTGCTCTTTTAGCTGCAATCATGTCTATTGCCCTATCTCCAAAGCTCAGAACATCTTCCGCTTTCTCATTCATCAGCTCCAATGCCTTTAGCATAGGGGCTGGATGAGGTTTGATGGGATGGGCGTCATGGTAGCCAACGATGAATCTTGCTGGAATCTGGTAGTGGCTAACGATTCTTTCCACATAGGGACGGGGTGAGGTGCTGACTATTGCCATCTTGATTCCTTGTGCTTTTATGTTGTCTAGGACTTCTTGGATTCCTGCATACATGGAGTTATATGGGATTAGTCCATATGCCTCGTGCCAGTTTCTCATCTTTCTGGCATTTTCCAGTATTGTGGTATCTACAAGGGTCAAGTCCAGATCAAAAATCACTCCTTTTATCATATGCTAGAATAATGAATCCTTGATTTTGGGTTTGTTGATCTTCTCTACTGATTCTCTGATGACGGCAAGGGCATCTTCGAATGAACCTGATGTCAGGGCGTGTGCTTTTCCATCTTCCAGGAACTTCTTGTTGCCTTCTGCTTTTCCGCCTACCTGTCCATCCATGTTCTTGTATTTGATCATGAAGAGTGGCTTTCGGGCTTTGAGGGTGGCATTTACGGCATGCATGGTTCCTCCTCTAAGACCTGTCTGGATGACAAGGGTAGCGTATGAGAGTCCTGCCTGCAGTCTGTCACGCTCCACCAGGGTATAGCGGTTGCCTCTTTGTCCTACCGGGTACTCGGAAAGCAGCAGTCCTCCGTTTTCCACGATGTTCTTGGCCAGTTCCAGGTTCTCTTTAGGGTAGATGGATTCCCAATCCAAGCCGTTGGCTAGGAATGCCGTGGTGGTTCCCTTCACGTTCAATGCTCCCTGGTGACCGGTGGTGTCACATCCTATGGCAAGACCTGATACGATGTTGAAACCCTGTTCTGCGAACTTTTCTGCGAAGTAGATTCCTGCCTGGGTTCCTGCTTCTGTCGGTTCTCTTGTACCGATGATGGCGATGCCCGGCATTTGGAGAACTTTGATGTTGCCTCTGTAGAACAGAATCAATGGAGCGTCAGCATTGCCATCTTCATTGATGGTCTCACGCAGGATTTGAGGGAAGGCTTCTTCGTAATAGGAGATGATGCCTACACCTTCTCTCTCTGCATCGTTGATGATGGTCAGTGCCTTTCTGTTGGCTTCCTGGAGATCAGTGGCAGAGTACTTTTCGAACTTCTTGCCCTTAAGTGTTGGCCAGAAGTGGCATAGGTCCTCGATGGTTTGAACTTGGGATGGAGCAACCTCGGCTATGGAGAGAACGGTTTTGTTTCCACACCCTTTGAGGTTTTTCAATGTCAAAATGAGTTCTGTATTGAGTGCCATATTTCTTTATGTTCTATTTCTTTTTTATTATTTCTGTTATGCATCTGCACGTTCTGTTTGTACTAGTCGATGTTCCAGTAGGCATCAGGATCGCCGTCGAAAACATCGTCTATGTCCTGGTCGCTCCAGCCTTCTACGTCTTGGGCGTATGAACCGTTGTAGTTGTCGTATGTCTCTTCCTCCTCGTAGTAGTCTGATGGATCGTAGTAGTCTTCTGGCTCGTAATCGTCCGTCGGATCATAGTAAGGATGGTAATCTGGGTTGAAGGTCTTTGCCAGGAACAGTCCTGTTACGCTTGCTGCCCCCATGGTTTCCAGCTTTTCTGCAACCATTTGGAAGGTTCTTCCTCTTGTGATGATGTCGTCAATGACGATGAGCTTTTTGCCTGCGATGTCACTGGCGTTGAAGCCGAAGCCTTCGATTGGGTTGCCGGTTTTTCCAGTGAGGTGACCAGCTTCATGGTCGTGCTCATTGTAGATGGCATTGATTGCTACCTCGTAGCCGGCTGCCTGGATTGCTTCTGCAAGCTTTTTGTAGCGTGCCTGGGTCTTACTCTTGGTGGATGCAGGGATGAAGCAGATACTCCAACCTGTCTTCTCGCCATTTGTTATTTCCTGGATCTTGTTCAGGAATCCACTCTTAACTTCGTCGTTGAGGTAGCCGTCTTTGAAGTTATAGCAAGTCTGACGGTCTTCCAACTGCTGGGCATTTGCCTGGTATCTCACTGGGAGATATTCTTTAAGGAATTGATAATTATTCATTTTGATTGTATTTTATGTTTTTGTTTATTGTTATTTTCTATGGATGGTCTTGGCCAGGAATAGGCCGATGACTGATTTTGCGCCTAGTTCTGTAAGCTTTTGGCATGTCTTGGTGAAGTTTGTTCCCGTGGTGATGATGTCACCTATCAGGATGATGTCTTTTCCATCGATTTGCTCCTTGTTGAAGAGGAAATCCTCTGCTGGATTAGTCTTCCCGGTAGCCATGTGCTGAGTGATTAGTTCTGGCTTTGGCAAGATGGTATGGTAGTCGCAGGCAATTCCTGTTTCCTTCTCGATGAAGGTTGCGAGCTTTTGCTAGCGGCTAGCTGTCTTGTGGTGGGTGGATGCTGGTATGAAGCATACTCTCCAGATGTAGCCACCTGTTTCGTTTTTTATTTCCTTGATGCATTCTACGATTGTGTTCATCAAGCTAAGGCTGCAGTAGCCGTTTTTGAAGTCGTAGATGACTTCTCTGTCATTCTCTTGTTTCATTGTAGCGGAGTATCTCTTTGGGAGGTATTCCATGAGGTAGCGATATTCGTAATTCATATTCTTCAATTTTAATGGGTTTAACTTCTTGTTCCTGTTTTCGTTTGCAAAAGTACTGTGGGAGTTTGAAATGGTATTTCACTCACTCAATTTTCCCTTTTTTTGCTACTTTCTTTTGTTTTATGCCATTTTTATGAATGGATACAACTGTGTCGCTAACAACTTAACCATAGCGGCTTTGGTTTTTCTGGGTGCAAAGGTAGGGGAACATCGTGAAATGATATTTCACTGGCTCATTTTTCCTGTTTTTTGTTGTTTAGGGTGCATATAATACCTTATTATATATGTGAGGAATAGATTTTTGTAGTTTGATTTGTTGGTTTATGATATTGTGATGGTGTAGTTTACTTTTATGCTGAAGAGTGCTTTTTGGGTTAACTTTTTGTGATTTGTTGTTAACAGGACTAAATTGTGAGGTCTAAAAGGCCTAAATATTTAAGAATAATTGGCTTGCATATCTCAGAAAAAAGTCGTAACTTTGCACCCGCTAAGGAATAGTTAATTTTCGGTTAAGAAAAGTCAATATTTATTTAGTAAAGTTCTTTAACTTACTGATAATCAGTATAGTCTTATAAGGTCGAGTATGAGACCATTGTCCACTACAATAAGGATTAAGACTTATCTTACGAATCCCGGTACAGAGACTATGAATCCGGTACGAGACCATTGTCCACTACAATAAGGATTAATTTGAACTGCCTACGTGCTAAAGTCTTGTGGACAGTTCAACGTGCTTTTTTCTTAGAGATACTTTTTAAGGGGGTACTGAAATAGATTTCTTTTAAAGAAATGGCCTCATTTTCATGTATTTTGAGGAATTATCAGTAAAATTCCTATCGAAAAGTTGGTATTCTATTATATTTTTAATACTTTTGTACCTTTGTATAAAAGTGCTTAAACTTATAATAATGAATAGATATATTTTCAATGGATGGTTAAACAGGCGAACTGTTCTGGTAATCCCTTTGCTCTGGGTTGGTGCTGCTTTGACATCTGCTCAGGTTGGGCTTAACTGCTTGTACTCTTTTCTTCTTATGGTGTTGGCTGTTTATGTGGCTAGCAAGGATGGTATTTGGCTTAAGTCAGATAATTCTGAAGTGAGGAACTTGTTTCACAGGTAGCTATGTATTCTACGTTTGACAAGAAAGAGTAAGCTGTTTAATATGGGACTTTTACTGTTAACTATGTGAGTTTCTTTGATGGTTTTTATATAATGTTGCCAAGAAAACCCAAAGGTCTTTAGCCTTTGGGATGAATTGGCACAATAATTAGCTTTGGTTCTCTATGTATTTTCTGAAGGTGTCACTATTTGCATCACATATATTGAAATAGCGTAATATTTTGCAAATAATTACATCATTCCTTTGTATTTCGAGAAAAATTTCGTATCTTTGTAGGATGAAAGTGATACAGAAGACATATAAGTTCAGGCTTTACCCAAATAAGGAGCAAGAGAAAATGCTTGCGAATTATTTTGGTAGTGTCCGCTTTGTCTACAATCATTTTCTCGCCAAGCGCAAGGAACAGTATGAGCAGACCAGGAAGAGTTCCAACTACTATGAGCAGGCAAAGGAGCTGACGGCAATGAAAAAGACCGAGGCCTTCTCCTGGTTGAAGGAAATCAACAGTCAGACTTTGCAACACGCCTTGCGCCACCTGGAAACCGCGTAAGCATCCAACCCCTATTTTGGCGGTTTGAACAATAAGTGCTACCTTTGCGCCATGTTAAACATTAAATGTTATAAGTATGGCAATAAGTAGTAAAGATCTTGAGAGCCTGTGGCAACGCTATAAAGCGGAGGCGGTACCAGCAGGCATTTCGGTAAATCAATTTTTCGAATCCAATGGAGTTCCTTATCATGTATTTGAAAAGTGGTACAAGAAGAAGTTCCAGGCTCCAAATGTTGTGGAGTGTGTTGTTGCAGGTGCGCCAGATTCAACCAGTGCAGTTCCAACACCATCCAAGCAGGGTAATCCTTCAGCCGGTTTATCTCCAGCTCCGACCGAGGATGCCGTTGTCATCAAGTATGTCAATCTTGGGCTTAGCAATGGTATGAAGATAGAGCATCATAATTTGAGCTATTCTGGTCTTCAAAGTTTTATCTCTAAACTTCAAGCCTTATGTTTAGCTTAAATGGTGCCGTAAAATATAAGTATATTCCCAACTATCAGGATATGCGTGGAGGTTATGACAAGCTTTGTGGAGTGATACGCTCTTTGGGCGAAGATCCAGAGGATGGCACCGCTTACGTGTTTACTTCCAAGGATCAAAAGATAGTAAAGATCATCAGACATGAACATAATGAGTGTCAGATGTATTATCAGAAGTTTGACAAGAACATGAGTTTTGTCCGTCTAGAGTTTGAAGGTGTCCTTCCAATTTATGTGTTGGAGTGGAAGTATCTAGTGGCTATGCTTTCATGCCCTGTTGTAAAAAGCATAGGTCCAATAGAGCTAAAATGCTATGAGGAAGCAGCTTGATGGCGAAAATGATAGTTAATTTTCTAAAAAAAACGTATTTGTTTTTTTTGGTAAAATAGAGTTAAGTAAATGATATTCAGATTGTTATAGAAAGCTTTAAGGTTGGCTTGTTAAGCCCTGTTTTCGATGTTTTGCGATACTGCAAACATGTCTGACATAGGGTGGTATTACGACTAACGTTAAGTCTCTAAAATAGCGTAAAATACTGAATATTAGATTGTTAAATAAGTTTTATGCGTTTTGTGGAGTCTCATAATATGATTATCTTTGCATCTGCAAACGTTTCATATTATGGCAGATATACATATAGACATAGAGCGCATGATAATGCATTCCAATTACTTGCTGGAGGTGGGGAAATCTTCGGCAAGTGATGGATTATCGGATATGGAACGTAAGCAATATCTAGATCAGATAAAGGAATTGGTTCAGACTGTC
>OHNK01000054.1_pt1 | contig 91227 bp, 79 predicted proteins | sample 1569551 | NCBI WGS metagenome assembly OHNK01 (sample SAMEA3879518, study PRJEB24766) | human gut metagenome | biome: human-associated habitat; feature: feces | place: USA | collected 1985/1987 | reverse complement strand
GGTGTCGCTCAGATATTCCTCCATATCGGCGATGTCGTACGTCACCGGCTCCAGTCCGTGCTTGCGGGCGATGAAGTTGGGAATGTACTCCATCGGTCCCGGGCGGTAGAGGGCGTTCATGGCGATCAGGTCCTCGAAACGGTTGGGTTTCAGATTGCGCAGATGTTTTTTCATACCGGGGGACTCGAACTGGAACAGGCCGGTGGTATCGCCGCGGGCAAAGACCTCGCGCGGCGAGCCGCTCATGAGCACATGGCTGTCGGACAGCACAACGATGCGGTCGACGTTTTTCGCGATCTCCTCCATGCTGTGGCTCACAAGCACAACGGTCGTGCCGCGCTCGCGGTGGAACGCGCGAATGTTGGCAAGCAGCTCTTCCCTGCCCTGCGGGTCAAGTCCCGCGCTCGGCTCATCGAGCACGAGCACCTCGGGTTCCATCGCAATGACGCCCGCGATGGCCACGCGGCGCTTCTGTCCGCCGGAGAGGGCGAAGGGCGACTTTTCCAGAAGCTCTTCCGAAAGGCCGGCAAAGCGCGCGGATTCGCGCACACGGCGGTCGATCTCTTCTTTGGAAAGGCCCATATTCGTCGGGCCGAAGGCAATGTCACGGTAGACCGTTTCTTCAAAGAGCTGATACTCCGGATACTGGAACACAAGACCCACGCGGAATCTCACGTCCCGGATCTTCTTGGGATCTGCCCAGATATCCTTCCCGCCGAGCAGGATGCGGCCAGTGGTGGGCTTCAAAAGGCCGTTTAAGTGCTGGATCAGCGTCGATTTGCCGCTGCCCGTATGGCCGATGATCCCGAGGAATTCGCCGCGATAAATATCAAGCGACATATCCTGCACCGCACTGCGGCAAAAGGGCGTGCCCGCGCCGTAGGTGTGCGTCAGATTTTCTACACGAATGATCTCTTCCAAGGTTCTGTCCTCTTAGGTAAAATTTTTCATAATGGCGTCCGCGCACTCCTTCACGGTGATCGCGTCCGTCGGCACGTCCATCCCAGCCTCGCGCAGGGAAAAGAGCAGCGATACCGTGTCGGGCACGGCAAGGCCGATGTCTTCAAGTTCCTTTTTGCGGGTAAAGACCTCGCGCGGCGTGCCGTCCATCACGACAAGGCCGTCGTTCATCACGATCACGCGGTCAGCATGCTCGGCTTCGTTCATGTGGTGGGTGATGAGCACCACAGTGATGCCCTGCTCGTAGTTGAGCTTTTCCACCGCCGCGAGCACCTCGCGCCGGCCCACGGGGTCGAGCATGGCGGTTGCCTCGTCGAGCACGATGCACTCCGGCTCCATCGCGAGTACACCCGCGATGGCAATGCGCTGCTTCTGTCCGCCGGAGAGAAGGTGCGGCGCGTGCTTGACATACTGCGACATACCGACCGCCTCGAGCGCGTCGTCCACGCGCTTGCGGATCTCCTCGCTCGGCACGCCCAGATTCTCGGGCGCGAATGCGACGTCCTCTTCGACGACGTTTGCGACGATCTGGTTATCCGGGTTCTGGAACACCATGCCCACGCGCCTGCGGATCTCAAGCAGGAGTTCTTCGTTGCTCGTGTCCATGCCCTCGACGTAGACCTTGCCGCCGCTTGGCAGCAGGACTGCGTTGAAGGTCTTGGCGAGTGTCGATTTGCCGCTGCCGTTGTGCCCCAGCACCACGACGAAGCTGCCGCGCTCGATCTCTACATTCACGCCGCGCAGCGCGCGCGTATTGCCCTCCCCCTCCGCGCCGGGATAGGTGAAGGCGAGGTCCTGTGTTTTTATCATTTCCATATCGGTGCGTTTCCTTTTGTTTATTCGCTGAACCAGCGGCCCGTTGCGCCGCAGGGCAGCGCTAGCCCCGTTTCCGTCACGGGAAGGCCGAGCTCGTCCCACGTGACCTTGCCGCCGTACTTTTCCGCGACCAGCAGATGCAGCATGTAGCCGAGCACCGAGGGGGCAAGCCCCGTCGTATACGAGTTGATGATGACAAACAGCGGCTTATCCGACAAAACCTGCGAGCAGAGCTTTACGAAGGGGAACAAATTGTCCTCCAGCTTCCACACTTCCCCGCCGGGGCCGCGGCCGTAGCTCGGCGGATCCATGATGATGGCGTCGTACACCTTGCCGCGGCGGATCTCGCGCTCGACAAACTTTGCGCAGTCGTCGATGATCCAGCGCACGGGCGCGTCGCCAAGGCCGCTGACGCGCGCATTCTCACGCGCCCAGTTGACCATGCCCTTCGCCGCGTCCACATGGCAGACCTGCGCGCCCGCCGCCGCACACGCGACCGTCGCGCCGCCGGTATAGGCAAAAAGGTTCAGCACGCGGATGGGACGATCCGCATTTTTGATTTTTTCGCGCGCAAAGTCCCAGTTGACGGCCTGCTCGGGGAAAAGCCCCGTATGCTTGAAGTTCATGGGCTTGACCTGGAATTTAAGATCCTTGTAGCCCACGACCCAGCTCTCCGGCAGCTTGTCCTTATCCCAATGTCCGCCACCGGAGGACGAGCGGTGATACCGTCCCTGTGCGTTGCGCCAGCCGCGATTCGTACGCGGCGTCTCCCAGATCGCCTGAGGATCCGGTCTCACCAGAATTTGCTTTCCCCAGCGTTCGAGTTTTTCTCCGCCGCCGCAGTCCAGCAGCTCATAATCTTCCCAACCGTCCGCGATCCACATACACTTTCTCCTTTGCCGCATGGGCATACTTGTTCATAATAATCAATGTATTATACTACGCACGAGATTGAATAGTCAATGTATAAATCATGAACGATACTTTATTTAAGAGTTCCGCTTCTTTTACCATGGACTTTGCTGCGCATCTGTGCTATGCTGACGGAAACGATACAGGAAAGCCGGTCTTTTTTCATGGATAAATTGCTTTTGCACTCCTGCTGTGCCCCCTGCTCGGTCTACTGCGTAGATACGCTGCGCGCTGAGGGCATCGAGCCCACCTCGCTCTGGTTCAACCCCAATATCCACCCCTGGACGGAATACGACGCGCGCCGCCGCACCCTGCTCGAATACGGCGAAAAAGAGCACCTTGCGGTGCATATTCTGGAAGATTATGGTCTGCGCGACTTTGTCCGCGCCGTGAGCGCCGACATTGACCATCGCTGCGCGCACTGCTACACGATCCGCCTCGGTACGGCGGCCAAATATGCCGCCGAACACGGCTACGACGCCTTCACCTCGTCACTGCTCATCTCGCCCTATCAGGATCATGAGCTATTGAAGGCCGTGGGCGAGACGATGGGCAAAAAGTATGGCGTTCCCTTCTATTACCGCGACTTCCGCCCGGGCTTTCGTGAGGGGCAGAACAAGGCGCGCGAGATGGGTCTTTATATGCAGAAATACTGCGGCTGCATTTTCTCTGAGGAGGACCGCTATGAGACGAAGATTGAAAAGGCGAAAAAGCGTTACGCCGAGGAATAAGTGAATTGCAAAAGACAAGACCCGTTGGAGCATCCAACGGGTCTTTTTTCATTCCGCGGCGATCAGCGCGTCGTGTACGATCCGCAGCGCGCGGTCGGATTCCTCGCGCGGCACAAAAATGCTCAGAAAACGCTCGCCGGTAACGACAGCGGAAACACTCACGCCGCTGCGTGCAAGCGCGGCGGCGGCTTTGTGCTCGTATGCGCTGTCCGGCAGCGCGCCGCCCACCGCCGTGATGACTGCGAGCTGCGAGCGGTCGCTTTTTTTCTGCGTCACACCGGTGATGGGGCCTTCCTCCCCCGCCTTGCAGACAACACTGCCTTCGCTCTTCTCCCCGCATGATCTCACCACGATGGGAACGCCGCATTCTGCCGCCATCGCCACGCTGCGGTCATGCAGCACCTGTGCGCCTTTGCGCGCGAGCAGCAGCATGTCGTCATACGAAATGCGCGGGCGGCGCACGGCATTGGGACAAATGCGCGGGTCAGAAGAAAAAATACCGTCTACATCGGTATAGATGTGCAGCGCATCGGCGTGCAGCGCCGCTGCAAGCGCCACAGCGCTTGTGTCAGAGCCGCCGCGTCCGAGCGTTGTGATATCCCCCGCCTTGTCGATCCCTTGAAACCCCGCCGCGACCACGACACGCCCGCGCCCGAGTTCCCGTTCCAGACGTGCAAGACCGATGTGCTCGATCCGCGCGCTCGTATGCGCGCCATCCGTCTCGATGGGGATCTGCCAGGCACAGAGCGACACAGCGGGAACACCGATGGACACGAGTGCCATCGCGCCGAGCGCGGCGCTCATCTGCTCCCCCGCAGAGAGCAGCATGTCAAGCTCGCGCGGCGAGGGCGCGGCACTCATCTCCTTTGCCTTTTGCAGCAGTCCGTCCGTCGTATCTCCCTGCGCGGAGAGGACGACAAGCACCTCATCGCCCCTGTCAACGTTTCCCTTGACGATCCGCGCCATGCGCAGAAGATGCTCGTGATCGCGCACGGAGCTGCCGCCGAATTTCTGTACGATCAGGCTCATCAGAACCACTTCCAACAAAAAATGGATTGGCAGCACGCCATAGCAGCAGCCGCCAATCCAGCGTATGAAATTGTATGAGCCGGGGTGATTCAGGCCGCGAGGATATCGAAGCGCACCACGCCCTCGAGCGACATGGCATGTGCCATCATCTCCTCGATGGATTCCTGCATCTCCGACGTTTCGGCAGAGATCGTCACCGCGGCGCAGCCGTTGGTGGGAATGCTCTGGTTGATGGTCAGAATATTCGCGCCGGAACCGGCAAAAATAGAAAGGACATCAGACAATACGCCGGGGTTGTTCTTGAGCATCGCGTAGAACGTGATGATGCGGCCGGTCTTCATGTCATTGAAGGGGCGCACCGCATCGCGGTACTTATAAAATGCGCTGCGGCTGATGCCGACGGCACGGGCGGCGTCGCCCGCAGTGCGCACCTCTCCGGACTGGAGCATGCGCTTTGCCTCCGCCACCTTGATAAAAATTTCCGGCAGAGCTTCTGCCGAGACCAGATAAAACTTTGTTGCAGGCGCCATAATTGTTTCTCCTATACGGTCATCTGTCTTTATATGGCAGGATTTTAGCATATCCCGATTGATAATGCAACGTTTTTTCAAAGAGAGGAATGCAAAACTTGAATGAAAACACACTCCGGCGCTTTCTGCTGCTGACACTCACGGCGTTTGCGGGTGCGGCGCTTTTCTACTGTCTTTTCCGCTATCTTCTGCCATGGTGCCTGCCGTTTCTGCTGGCATTTCTGATTGCATCGCTGCTGGAACCGCTCGTGCTGCATTTGCAGCGGCGGCTGCGCTTCCAGCGCAGCTTTTCTGCGCTGATCCTGACACTGACGCTTCTCTTTCTCCTCGGAGGGCTGCTGTCGCTCCTGTGGTCCACGCTGCTCGCGCAGATGAGCGCGCTGCTCTCCGCCGCCCCGGCGTTTTTCGACGCAATCCCAGCCGCGGCGAACGATCTTCTTTCCCGGCTGGAGCGCTTCAGCGCAGCAAGCCCCGAATGGTTCAGCCGCTTCCTGCACGAGCAGTTTTTACAGGTCATAACGGACGCCGACAGCCTGCTGCGCGCGCTGTCTGAGCGGGCGGTCGGTGCGCTCACCGCAGCGGCAGCGTCGCTGCCCGGCAGCGTGCTTGCAGTCGCAACCTGCGTATTGGCGCTCTTTTTCACCTCCGCTTCGTATCCCGAGCTTTGCTCGGCACTTGAGCGCAGCATACCGCAGATCGCCATGCAAAAACTCCTTCGCCTGCGCGACGGCGTGATGCGCTCGCTCGCACGGTGGCTGCGCGCGCAGGCGACGCTGTCTCTTATCACATTTTCAGAACTTCTGGTGGGCTTTCTTCTCATTCGTCAGCGCTATTCCCTGCTGCTCGCCTTCCTCATCACACTGCTCGACGCGCTGCCCGTCTTTGGCACGGGAACGGCGCTTGTGCCGTGGGCGCTTGTCACACTGCTGTTTGGCTTTCCGCCCCGGGCGATCGTTCTGCTTGCGCTCTACCTCTGCACGCTCATCACGCGCAACACGCTTGAGCCGCGGCTGCTCTCCGCGCAGGCGGGACTGCCGCCAGTCGCGTCCCTTTTTGCAATGTACCTCGGCTACTGCACATTCGGTATCGCAGGAATGGTGCTCTTCCCCTTTTTTCTGCTGCTGCTTTCGCAGATCCGGAATACGCGCCCGGAAAAGGCATAAAAAAGAGAACGACGGATCGTCGTTCTCTTTTTTCTGTCAATGCCCCGTATTACCGCTGTTGAGCAGCCAATCGAGGAACTGTCCGTTGTCACCGCTTGCGCTCTCGCCTGCGGTACCCGTGTTGTCACCGGGCGTCTGCGTGCCGCCCTCACCGCCGTTGCCGGTATCGTCCGGAGCGTCCGGATCCGGCGTAGGCTCAAGCGGCGTTGTATGCGTCGTGCACATACCGCTGTACATGAGGTCGCTGTATAGCTGCACCGTGCCGCTGTTCGTGCGCACCGGCTCGCCCGCGGGGATCGCCGAAATGAGCCCCTCCGCAAGCTGTGCCTGATACGTTGCCTGCATCGCCGCGCTGAGGGGCGTTGTGAGCAGCTCACGCGTATAGCCCCAGCCGGCGCTGACGTTCGGCTGGCTCAGATCGAGCACATAGGCCGTCGTGATATTCGGGCAATAGTCGGAAGCAAGCATGCCGGAGTCTGCACAGACCGTCACGCTGATGTGCGCGTCGCAGGACAGCTTTGGCGCATAATCCTTTGCAACCTTGACCGTCTGCGCGGGGCAGCCGGAAGATGCCAGCAGTCCCGTCTGCGTGCAGACCGTCACGCTGACCATATCGCCGCTGCCAACGTCAAAGTCCTTGTTGGGCAGCCCCTCGTGGACCTTGCTCATAAAGGTCTTCCAAAGCGTGGCGGCAGGGTTGCCGCTCGCCACGATGCGCGTCGGCGTATCGTAGCCGACCCAGACCGCCGCCGTGTAATACGGCGTGTAACCGACGAAGTAACGGTCGTTGTTGCTGTTGGTCGAACCGGTCTTACCGGCGATGGTCATGCCGGAGAAGTTTGCACCCGTACCCGTACCGTTGCGCACAACGTTTTTCAGCAGCTCGTTCATCGAATAGGCAGTGCTTTCCTTCATCGCAACATGATACTCGCTCTTATTGTCCAGAATGACATTGCCGTTGTGGTCGCGCACTTCGGTGTAGGTGCGCGGCGTCGTGTAAATGCCGCCGCGGGCAAAGGAGGCATAGGCCGCCGCCATCTCGCGCGTGGTCACGCCCTTGGAAAGGCCGCCGAGCGCCAGTGCGCCCGCCGCCGTCAGATCATCGTTTGTCAGCGTCGAGAAGCTGAGGTTCTCGGTCATGAACGCGTAGGACGCGGGCAGCGTCAGCTTGATGGCCGTGCGCACCGCCGTGGGGTTGGACGAATTGCGGATGGCGTCCTGCAGCGTCATCATGCCGCGATAGCCCGAATAGGCGTTCACCGGCCAGATGCTGCCGCCGAGCATTTCAACGGGATAGTCGTCGATGACGCTCGCGGGCGTGATGACGCCGGCGTCCAGCGCGGGCGCATAGACGCTCAAAGGCTTGATGGCAGAACCGCACTGACGCACAACGGTCGAATAGTCGAGCAGGAAGCGGCCCTCTCGCTCGCCCACACGACCCGCAACGGCCACGATGTCGCCCGTTGTATTGTCAATGATCGTTGCGCCGGACTGGAGCTGCTGGCCCTTGGAGGACGTATAGTTCAGGTTATTGCGGTCGGCATAGACGCTTTCCACGATGGACTGCACTTTGGGATCGACCGTGCAGTAGATGGAGTAGCCGCCGGTGTAGAGCAGGTCCTTTGCGACCTTCTCATCATAGCCGAACTGTTCGTGCATATCGGCGACGATGTCGTTGAACATGCGCTCAACAAAGTAGGAGTCATACTCCGTGCTCGAGGCGGTATCCACCCTGCTTGCAACCCCCGCAGAAGGAACAAAACCCGGGTCCCAGGAGAAGACGAGCGGCTCGACCTTTGCCTGCTCATACTCTTCGTCGCTGATCTTGCCAAGCTCGTGCATCTTATAAAGAACGGTAAGCTGGCGCTCCTTGTTCTGCTCGCGGTACCAGTCGCCGCGCGACGGGTCATATTTATAGGGGAACTGCGTGATGCCGACGATGGACGCAGCCTCGGCGATCGACAGCTCGCCGACGGTCTTGCCGAAGTAGCTCTCCGCCGCGGCCTCAATACCGTTGCAGCCGTTGCCGAAGTAAACGAGGTTCAGGTAGGTCTCGAGGATCTCGTCCTTCGAATAATTCTTCTCGAGGCGCAGCGCACGGAAGATCTCCCTCACCTTGCGCTTGATGGTCACCTCGTTGTCGCCGGTCGTGTTTTTGATGACCTGCTGGGAGATCGTCGAGCCGCCGCGCGTCGAGCTGCCGGTGAGCTTACCAAGAATGGCCTTCGCCGTGCTCTTCCAGTCTACACCGTGGTGGCTTTCAAAGCGCTCGTCCTCAATGGAGATGAGTGCTTCCTGCACGTGCTTGGGAATATCGTCGATGCTGACGAGCGTGCGGTTTTCCACGCCGTGGAGCTTCGTCAGCTCCACCCACTCCCCGCTCGTCTTGTCCTGATAGTAGACCGTCGAGCTCTGCTTGAGCGTGTAGGCTGAGATATCCACATCAAGGTCAAGTGACGTGTGGACGTAGATCATAAAGATGGCGAAGAACATCAAACATGTGGTAAGGCCGATGGCCAGAATGGTGCCGATGACCTTCTTGGCTGTTCCGCCTTTCTTCTTGTGCGCCTGATGCGTCTTTGCCTGTGCGTGCTGTCTTTGGGGCGTCTGGTTTTCTGCGCGGTTTTCTTCCATAAAGCGCCTCCTCCTTTGCGATAGAAATATGCGCAAGCGCGCATAGCCGATTTTCAATAGTGATACAGAATATAGTATAGCACGGCTGTCAAGTGGTGCGTATCTTGTCTTGCATTTTTGCAAAAAGTGCGGTATAATGCACTCACAAAATCACAGGAGGTGTTCCCCTATGAACGATGAATTCGGCCCCAATTTCGTCACGCTGACGGACGATGAGGGCAAAGATATCGAGCTTGAATACATTGATGCGCTCGAATATAACGGCACGACGTATATGGCGTTCTTCCCCGTGGTCGAAGAGGACAGCGAAGAAGAGGAAAACGAAGAGGAATACGGTCTCATCATTCTGAAGAGCCAGATGGAAAACGGCGAGGAATTCCTTGTCACCATCGAGGATGAAGAGGAGATCGACAAGGTCTACGACCTCTTCATGGAGCAGATCCTCGCCGACGAAGAATAAAAATCTTCGATTGCGACGGATTTTTCCCCACGAATTGCGATAAACTGAATTTGCCCTGCGGGGTGCGTGATAAGTTCTTTTTAAACCCACATTTCGTCATAAGGGACGCTGGTACGTTCCGGTGGTTTGCAGGCCTCCCGGCTGCCTTTTGCGGCTGGACGTTGGAAGCAATAAAGCCGGACAGAGGCGACCCACCTGTCCAGAATGGTGCAGGTTTTGACGGGGCTTACACGGCCGCTGCGGGGCATCTTTTTATCTTTCCACGGTTTGCACAAATTTAAGTTTCTATTTTCTACATTGCATTAGACGAAAAATCCGTGCATTTTGTTCGCGTTTCCTGTAAAATATTTTTAACAACTCAATCATTGTTTGTAGCTGCAACGTAGTGCTTCGCGCACGGGCTGTACGGTCGTTTCCCTTTTTATCGGGAGTCGGCACGGTCTGTGTGAGGAGCGCTTTTTTCTTTCCCCCTGCGCTGGCGCAATTCGCATCGGGAAAAGGCAAAAGAAAAAGGAGGAGCAACATTATGAAACTTGTCACCAACGGTCGTCTCATCACCCGCAACGCAGATGCACAGGGCTATTACGAGCACGGCGCAGTCGCCTTTGAGGGGACAAAGATCGTCGAAGTCGGCGAAGAGGCGGCGCTGCGCGCAAAATATCCCGGCGCCGAGATCATCGACGCCAGAGGCGGTGTCATCATGCCCGCGTTCATCAACGCGCACACGCATATCTACTCCGCCCTCGCCCGCGGCCTTTCCATCGTCGGCAACAATCCGACGAACTTCTACGAAGTGCTCGACGGCACATGGTGGGCGATCGACCGCCATCTGATGATGGACGGCACGCGCGCCTCCGCCACCGCGCTTTACATCGACTCTATTAAGCAGGGCGTGACGACGATCTTCGACCACCACGCCTCTTACGGTGAGATCCCCGGCACGCTCCACACGATTGCCGAGGAGAGCAAGCGCCTCGGCCTTCGCTCCTGCCTCTGCTACGAGGTCTCCGACCGCGACGGCGAAGAGAAGTGCCTTGAGGCCATCCGAGAAAACGCCGACTTCATCACCGAGTGCGAAAAGCGCAAAGATCCCATGCTCGCGGCAATGTTCGGCGGCCACGCGCTCTTCACCATTTCGGATAAGACCTTCGACCGCATGGTCGAGGCCAACAACGGCCGCACGGGCTATCACATTCACGTATCTGAGGGCATGAACGACGTGTACGACTCCCTCCAGAACTATGGCCGCCGTCCCGTGCAGCGCTTGCAGGATCATGGCATTCTCGGCCCCAAGACCATCCTCGGCCACTGCATCCACGTCAACACCGCCGAAATGGAGATCATCAAAGAGACCGGCACGATGGTCGTGAACAATCCGGAATCCAACATGGGCAACGCCATCGGCATCTGCCCCGTCCTCCAACTCCACAAGCGCGGCATTCTTCTCGGCATGGGCACAGACGCCTACACGAACGATATGCTCGAGTCCCTCAAGGTCGCCCTCTGCTCCCAGCGCAGCCAGAACTGCCTGCCGAACGTCGGCTGGTGCGAGGTCACGGACATGCTCTTCAAGAACAACGCAAAGATCGGCGAAAGATACTTCCCTGACACGCTCGGCGTTTTAAGACCCGGCGCGGCGGCGGACATCATCGTGATGGACTACAAGCCCTTCACTCCGTTTTCCGACGCGAACATCGACGGGCACATAATCTTCGGCATGACCGGCCGCCAGTGCCAGACCACCATCGCCGCCGGCAAGGTCCTCATGCTCGACCGCCAGCTTGTCGGCATCGACGAGGAAGCCGAAAACGCGCACATTCTTGAAGCCGCCAAGAAGCTCTGGGGCGAGCTGAATCACAGAACCTATTAAGCAAGCGGGAGGAAAAAACAATGTCTGAAAAAATGTATCCTATTCCGTTCGACTCTCTGATGAACTGGGTGACGAGCGAATACGCGCAGTGCGGCGATGTGTTCGGCGTTCATAAGCACTATCTCGCAAGCGGCAAGAGCCTGCCGATCTTCGGCGAGCGCATCGAAACACCGTTTGGCCCCGCCGCCGGCCCCAACAGCCAGCTTGCGCAGAATATCATCGCGGCCTATGCCGCCGGCGCGCGCTTTTTCGAGGTCAAGACCGTGCAGAAAATGGACGGCGCGGAGCTTGCCGCCTGTGTTCCCCGCCCCTGTATCCTCGCCGCTGACGAGGGCTACAACCAGGAGTGGTCGACCGAACTGACCGTGCAGCAGGCACAGGACGAGTACATCAAGGCCTGGTGCGCGCTCAAGGTCATGAGCAAGGTCTACGGCTTCGGCGATCCCGACGGGTTCGTCTTCAATATGTCCGTCGGCTATGACCTGGACGGCATCAAGGGCCGCAAGATCAACACCTACATCAACAGCATGATGGACGCGGGCAAGACCGCGCAGTTCAAGGAATGCAAAAAAGTCCTGACCGAGCTTTTCCCCGAGGAGAAGGACTTCATCGCCTCCATCTCCCCCAATGTTTCCCGCTCCGTTACGCTCTCCACGCTCCACGGCTGCCCGCCGCAGGAGATCGAGCGCATCGCAAGCTATCTTCTCAAGGAAAAGCATCTGCACACCTTCGTCAAGTGCAACCCGACCATTCTCGGCTACAAGACCGCGCGCAGCATCCTCGATTCCATGGGCTATGACTACATCGTCTTCGATGAGCACCACTTCAACGAGGACCTCCAGTGGGAGGACGCCGTGCCGATGTTCGAGCGGCTGCAAAAACTTGCGGACAAGCACGGCCTCGAGTTCGGCCTCAAGCTCTCCAACACCTTCCCCGTCGATACGACGCGCGGCGAGCTTCCCAACGAGGAAATGTACATGTCCGGCCGCAGCCTCTTCCCGCTGACGATCGAGATGTGCAATCGCATCTCCCGCCAGTTCGGCGGCAAGATGCGCATTTCGTTCGCAGGCGGCGCGGACTACTTCAACTGTGACAAGCTCTTTGCCGCCGGCATCTGGCCCATCACCGTCGCCACCACCATCTTGAAGCCCGGCGGCTACAACCGCCTGCACCAGATGGTCGAAAAGGTCGAGGATATGCCCTACCGCGCATTTTCCGGCAACGACCCCGCCGCGATCTCCGACCTTGCCGCCTCCGCGCTGCACGACTTCCACCACCTCAAGGCAATCAAGCCGCTCCCCTCGCGCAAAAAAGATGAACAGGTGCCGCTGCTCGACTGCTTTACCGCGCCCTGCAAGGGCGGCTGCCCCATCGAGCAGGACATTCCCGAATATCTTGAGCTCTGCCGCAAGGGGCTCTACGGCCCGGCGCTCCGCCTCATCACCGAGAAGAACGCCCTGCCGTTTATCACCGGCACCATCTGCGCGCACCGCTGCCAGGGCAAGTGCTCGCGCAACTTCTATGAGGAATCCGTCCACATTCGCGAGACAAAACTGCTCGCCGCGGAAAAGGGCTACAGCGCGCTTATGGCGTCGCTCCGTATGCCCGAGCCCGTTGATGACAAGAAGGTTGCCATCGTCGGCGGCGGCCCGACCGGTATCGCCGCGGCGTACTTCCTTGGCCGCGAGGGTGTTCCCGCCACGATCTTTGAGCGCGAGCGCAAGCTCGGCGGCGTGCCGCGTTATGTCATCCCCGCCTTCCGCATCAGTGACGACGCCATCGACAAGGACATCGCGCTCATGGAGCGCTACGGCGTGGAGGTAAAACTCGGCAAGCCCGCCCCCTCCGTCGGTGAGCTCAAGAAGATGGGCTACACGCACATTCTAATGGCCACCGGCGCATGGAAGCCCGGCAAGCTCGACATTGAGGGCAATGTGCAGGGCGTGATCGAATGGATGAAGAAGATGAAAAAGCAGGTCAAGCCCTGCCTGAGCGGCAATGTCGTTGTCGTCGGCGCGGGCAACACCGCGATGGACGCCGCGCGCGTTGCAAAGCGCATGGGCGCACACGCGACCATCCTCTATCGCCGCACGAAGAAGTTCATGCCCGCCGACGAACACGAGTTACAGCTCGCCATCGACGAGGGCGTCGAATTCGTCGAGCTGGCCGCGCCCGTCAAGCAGAGCCGCGGCAAGCTCCTGTGCGATAAGATGATCCTCGGCGAGCCGGACGAGAGCGGCCGCCGTAGCCCCGTCAAATCCGGCGAACAGTTCACCATTCCCTGCGACATGGTCATCTCCGCCGTCGGCGAGCAGGTCGACGCTGAGCTGATGGCCGCAAACGGCATTGAGATGGAGCGCAAGGGTCCCGCGTTCGAGACGAACATCCCCGGCGTGTACTGCGCGGGCGACGCGCACCGCGGCCCCGCCACCGTGGTCGAGGGCATTGCCGATGCCGCGCGCTTTGCCGAGATCGTCGTCGGCTACCCGCACGTTTACGACATCCCCGCCGAGGCCGATGTGACCGAGTTCGACGCGCAGGCCAAGAAGGGTATCCTCTCGATGGCCAGTAAGTGTGTCTGCGACGGCGAGCGCTGCCTGCAATGCTCCACCGTGTGTGAAAACTGCGTCGATTCCTGCCCGAACCGCGCGAATGTTGTCATCAAGATGGCCGACGGCTCGCACGAGATCGTCCACGTCGACAAGATGTGCAACGAATGCGGCAACTGCACGCAGTTCTGCCCCTATGCCAGCGAGCCCTGCCACGATAAGTTCACCCTTTTTGATACGCGCGAGGACATGGACGAGAGCGAGAACTACGGCGTGCTCTTCGAAGAGGATGACAAGATCCGCCTGCGCTACGAGGACGGTGTAAAGGAATATGACTTAGCATCCTGCGACAATGATCTCCCCGTCGAGCTCGAGGCACTCATCCTCACCGTGCGCGACAAGTACAGCTATCTCTACCTGTAAGCAAAACGAAAAACGAGGGAGCCGGTGCGATGCACCGGCTCCCTCTTCCCTATTGTAAGCAAAAAAAGAGCGCTGCTTGAAGCAGCGCTCTTTTCGTTGTTCTGTGCTTTGCCTTACTTCTCGATCAGGGTGAGCTGATAGAGGATCTTGGCGATCTGCGCGCGGGTCAGGGACGCGGCAGGCTCGAAGGTGGTCTCGGTCATACCGCTGATGACCTTTGCGTCAACGAGCGCCATGACATAACCGTCGGTGCAGTCAGTGAACTTGCTCTCGGTCTTGGACTCGGCAAGCTTGTTGAGCTTGGCAGCGACCTGGCAGAACTCGAGACGGGAGATGGCCTTCGCACCGTCGAGATCGGCGGCAACAAGACCCAGCTCCGCAGCCTTGGCGATGGCGTTCTTGCTCCAGTCGGCGCCGGTGGCGTCCGCAGCCTTGAGATCGCCGTGGCTGACAAGCAGGAGCTTGAGCGCGGCAGCCCAGGTCAGGGTGTCGTTGGGCGCATAGGTGGTGGCGGAGGTGCCGTTGATGACGCCGTCATTGTAGAGGTCGATGACATACTTGCCGAACCAGGAGGAAACCTTGACATCCTTGAACGGGTTCAGCAGGATACGGCCCTGAGGCGCGGCATACTGCGCACCGATCACGCCCTTGAGCTCGGTGGTGACGTACTCCATCACAGCCTCGTCCAGAGGGATACCGGTGTCGAACTTCGCGGTAGCGGCCTTGAAAGCATAATAGGTATCGCCGCCGGCAGCGCTGAAGTCATTGGTAACGACCGCATAGGTATCGTCCGCCTTGAACTCCTTGCCGTTGATGCTGTTGATCGTCACGCGGTTGATGCTCTTGGGGCCATAGTAGGTGGAAGCAGGATAGGTCTCAGCATTGGCATCATAAGCGACAGCCGTGGAGAGGGTGAAGTTGATGCCGGCAACCTGCGGGAAGCCGCCGACGGGAAGGCTGTAGGTGGAAGCCTCGAGCACTTCGAGCAGCTCTTCGCCAGTAATGTAGATCGTAACGACCGTGTTGCCGAACGGCAGAACGGTGTTGATGTCCTTCTTGGTGACGTCGCCCGGCTCGATGGCCGCGCGGATACCGCCGCCGTTGGTGATGGCAACCACATGGTCAGCATCGACGGTCAGGCCTTCCTTGTTCTGCATGACCTTCCAGAGCATTGCATCGGTGATGAGATCGCCGTTGTTGGTCTCGCTGTCGCGGTTGCCGTTGGGGGCCTTCGCGCCGTTGAGCGTGACCTCGCTCTTGGCGAACACAACGTCGTATTCCGCGTCGACGCGGTCAACGATCGTCTTCGCGGCAGCGGCAACGGTCGCGTCCTTGGCAGTGTCTTCCTTGATCTCGAAGAGGGAGTTGCTCTCGATCTTCTTGGTTGCGTTGTCAATGACGATCACGCCGATGTTGGCAAACGCGGTACCGGTGGACTGAATGGGCTCGCCCTTCTCGCCCTTGGTCATCACGGTGTGGGAGTGACCGTCGATGATGAAGTCAATGCCCTTGACGGCGGCATAGAGATCGGTGGAGCGATAGGGAGCAGACTCAGCGTCGATGCCCAGATGCGCAAGGCAGATAACAACGTCGGCGTCCTTGAGCGCCGCGACCTGATCGGCGGCAGCCTTGGTGAAGGCGTCACCGGTCGCAAAGGTCAGACCCTTGATGAGCGCGGGGTTGGCCTTGGTCTGGGTCTCGGGGGTCTCCATGCCGAAGAAGCCGACCTTCACACCGGACTTGGTGGTGTAGGTGTAGTTCGCGTCGAAGATGGGGGTGCCATCCTCATTGAAGACGTCCGCGCAGACGACCTTGAACTTGGCCTTGCTCATGTTTTCCTTGAGCTGGGCATAGCCGTAGTCAAACTCGTGGTTGCCGAGGGTGACGACATCGTAGCCGGCGGCATTCATCATCGTGACCGCATCAGCGCCCTTGGTGACACTGACATAGGTCTTGCCCTGGCTGTAGTCGCCGGCGTCGACGAGAATGACCTCGGCGCCCTTGGCCTCATAGTCGGCCTTGAGCTGGGCGATGTAGGCATAGCCATTGACCGCACCATGCACATCATTGGTGTGCAGAATGACAGTCTTGCCCGCCATCGTGGCTTCTTCGGTCATGATTTCGGGCTCCTTTGTGGCTGCCGTGTCCTCGATCGCAAAGCCGGTCACAGTCAGGCTGAGAACCATTGCCATTGCGAGCAGGACGGATAGGAACTTACGCATAGTGTTTTCCTCCTCTTTTTTTCACTCCACACTTCTCTGCCCGCCGCCGTGACGCACAGCTTCTTCACATCTCATCTCTCACCGTCGTCAGCACGCAAAAATATCCGGTTTTGTACAGTTCAGAGCGGAATGTAGTATAATCTTATTATATCGTACAACTGTCTTTTTCTCAATACCCCATTCACCTGAAATTCCAACAAAAATCTTGTTGCATCTCACATTTTTTGTTCTTTCTATGGAAATGAAGGCGAGAATATGCTATGCTGACTTTATCTTGGAACAGTATTTTTCCATAAGGAGGTCTCTTCCGTGAAAACAGTGCTTCGAGGCGGTTTTGTTGTCAGCGGCCGCGGCTGCCGCCGTGCCGATGTGCTCATCGACGGTGAAAAAATTGAAAAGGTCGGCCATATCCCGCCCGATCTCGCCGCGCAGAGCGAGATCGTCGATGTGACGGGCTGCACGCTCTTTCCCGGCTTTATCGACGCGCACACGCACTTTGACCTTGACGTGTGCAACACCACAACGGCCGATGATTTTGAAAGCGGCAGCAAAAGCGCCATTCGCGGCGGCACGACGACGGTCATCGACTTCGCCTGCCCCAATAAAGGAGAGTCCCTTGCCTACGGGCTTGATCTCTGGCATAAAAAGGCGGACGGCAAGTGCTACTGCGACTATGGCTTCCACATGACCATCGATGACTGGAACGAGAGCATCGAGTCTGAGCTTGACGCGATGTTCGACGCCGGTATCACCTCTTTTAAGATGTACCTCACCTATCCCGCCATGATGATCGGCGACGGCGCAGTATATCGCGCGCTCAAGGCGCTGAAGGTACGCGGCGGCATCGCGGGCGTTCACTGCGAGAACGCAGGCGTGATCGACGAGCGTATTGCCGAGCTCAAGGCGAGCGGTCTTGGCGCGGATGTGGTGTCGCACCCCGTCTCGCGCCCCGATTATTTAGAGGCCGAAGCCGTCTCCCGCCTTCTGCGTATCGCGCAGGCGGCGGACGCGCCTGTGATCATCGTCCACACGACGAACCGAGCGTCGCTCGCGGAGATCGCCGCGGCGCGCCGCCGCGGGCAGACCGTGTATGTCGAGACCTGCCCGCAGTACTTGGCGCTTGACGACGGCGTTTACTACGATCCCGACTATTCCTCCGCGGCGCGCTACGTCTGCGCGCCGCCGATCCGCTCGCAGGAGGACAGCGAGGCGCTTTGGAAGGCGCTGCGCCGCGGCGAGGTGCAGACCATCTCGACCGACCACTGCTCTTTTACCCTTGAGCAGAAGGACATGGGGCGCGAGGACTTTACGAAGATCCCCGGCGGTCTTCCCGGCGTTGAAACGCGCGGCGAGGTCGTATACACCATTGCAGCAAGCGAAAACAAACTCTCCCTTGCCGGCGTCTGCCGCGCACTGAGCGAAAATCCCGCAAAGCTCTACGGTCTCTTCCCCCGCAAGGGCGTGATCGCCGCGGGCAGCGACGCCGACATTGTTGTCTACGATCCCGGTGCGAGCCACGTGCTCCGCGGCGCGGAGCTTCTCTCCAAGGCGGGCTACACGCCGTTTGAAGGCTTCCGCACGAACGGCGGCATTGCAAAGGTCTATCTGCGCGGCAGTTTGCAGGTGGACGGCGGCAATGTCATCGGCGGAAAAATGGGCGAATATTTAAAGCGCGGCAAATGCGCACTGTGAGGTAAACCAATGGATCTGAGAGAGATATTATTTGCGCAGTTTCCTGCGTTTTTCCTGCTGAGTCTGCTGTTTCTGGCCGCGCATCTGCGCGTGCGCAAGCACAGCGCAGTCAAGTCGGTGCTGTGGGTGCTGCTCTTCGGCGCGGCGCTCGCGGTCTCGATCCTTTTCTGCTTCCTTGGCATGCAGGCAAAGTACTGGACGGTCAAGACGCTCTTCAAGCTCAAGTTCTGGAGCTGGCTCGGCCTTGCGATCGTGGTGGTGCTGCTCGTGCTGCGCATTGTCTTTAAGCTGCAAAACAAGCACACCCGGCATGTGATGGAAAAGGAACGCGCCAAGGCGGAAAAGGAGCGCGAGCAGGCTGTCGCGCAGGCGCGCGAAGAGGGCCGCGTCGAAGCCATGGCCTCTCAGCAGGCGCAGAAGGCCGAGGCTGCGGCGGAAGTATCCGCACCCGATGCCGCGTCTGACGATGCGCAGAATGAGATGGTTGGTAACGCTGCGGAAAAGGAGGACTAAGCATGCCAGCAGAGCATTTCACGCGCAGGCGCGTGATCTATTTCGACATTCTCCGCATCGTGGCGATCTTCTTTGTTGTTTTCGTGCATCTTGCCGCGCAGCACTGGGCAGATGTTGACGTCAGTTCACGGGCGTGGTTTGCCTTCAATCTCTACTGCACCACAGGAAAATGGTCGGTCCCCATCTTTGTGATGATCAGCGGCGCGCTGTTTCTCGGGCGCGATGTCAGCATCTCCGCCATTCTCAAAAAGAACGTCGCGCGCATCGCTACAGTCTTTCTCTTCTGGTCGGGCTGCTATGCGCTCGTCTATCTTGTCTTTCGTCACGCGCCTCTCGCGGTCGTGCTTTCCCAGTTCATCACGGGGCATTATCATCTGTGGTTCCTCTACATGATCGTAGGGCTGTATCTGCTGATCCCGCTGCTGCGGCCGATCGTGCAAAATGAAACGCTTACGCGCTACTTCCTGCTGCTCGCTTTTATCTTCACCTTTCTTCTGCCCCAGCTTGCCCTGTTTCTCTCCTTTGTTTCGTATCAGGCAAGCGCGGTCATTCACACCGTCATCATGTACTCCTACTGCTTTTTCCCGCTCGGCTTCACCGCTTATTTCATCGGCGGATACTATCTCAGCCGGAGGGACTTTAGCCGCAGGGAAGAGATCACTCTCTATTGCATCGGCGTTGCCGGTCTTTTGGTATCCGTGTTCGCCCCCGTCGCTCTTTCAAGGGCACAGGGCGCGCCGAGCGATATCTTCTACACCTACAATTCGCTCAATGTTCTCTGCACAAGCGTACCGATCTTCGTCTTTGCCAAGCAGCATTTGAATTTCCCTCGCATGGGTGAAAAAGCCTACACGTTCCTCCGCAAGATGTCGAAATACAGTTTCGGTGTCTATCTCGTCCACCCCATGGTCATTGAACTGCTGCAGCATTTCGGCATCGACACCTTCTCCTGCAACGCCTTTTTCTCCGTGCCGCTGCTCGCAGTCTTTGTGTTCGCGGTCTCCACGGCGATCTCGGCACTGCTCAACGCCATTCCCTTCATCAAGGATCATTTTGTATAATCAAAAACGCCCCGCGAATCAGGCGATTCGCGGGGCGCTTTTTCTCTTTTACACGTCGGTTTTGATGCCGCGCTTGTCGAATTCCTCGACCAGCAGTGTGAGGTCGTTCGGCAGGCTCATCGGCTCGCCGCAGAATTTGATGGCATTCGCCACGTCCTTGAGTCCGTTGCCCGTGACGACCGACACGACCGTGTCGTTCTCGCCGAGAACGCCCTGCTCGCAGAGCTTTTTCACGCCCGCCGCGCCGGTGACGCCCGCAGGCTCGCCGAAGACGCCGCAAGTCATGCCCAGCAGCTTCTGCGCCGCCATGATCTCCTCGTCCGTCACGTTCACCACGATGCCGTTCGACTCGCGGATCGCCATGAGCGCCTTGTCCGCGTTGCGCGGCACGCCGACGGCGATGGAGTCGGCCAGTGTGTTTTCCTCCATCGGTTCCCAGGGCTTATCCTCCGCGATGGCGCGGTTGATGGGGTGGCAGCCCTCCGCCTGCGCGGAAATAAGGCGCGGGAGCTTATCGATCAACCCGACGGCGTAGAGATCCTTGAATCCTTTCCACACACCCGCGATGGTGCAGCCGTCGCCGACGGAAATGGCGAGATAGTCCGGCATTTTCCACTCAAGCTGCTCGGCGATCTCGAGCGAAACAGTCTTTTTGCCTTCGGAGAGGTAGGGGTTGATGGCGGCGTTGCGGTTGTACCAGCCCCACTTGTCGATGGCCTTTTTTGAAAGCTCGAAGGTCTCTTCGTAGTTGCCCTTGACGGAAATGACGTTCGCGCCGAAGGTCATCAACTGTGCAACCTTTCCCTTGGGCGCGCGCTCGGGGACAAAGATGAAGGTCTTGAGACCGGCGGCAGCGGCGTTGCCCGCAAGGGAAGATGCCGCATTGCCCGTCGACGAACAGGCGATGATCTTTGCGCCCGCTTCGCCTGCCTTGGCGACCGCCATGGCGGACGCGCGGTCTTTTAAGGATGCGGTCGGGTTCTGGCCGTCGTCCTTGACCCAAAACTTTTTAAGGCCGAGCATTTTTGCAAGGCGCGGCTCTTCATAGAGCGGGCTCCAGCCCACGCGCAGCGGCGTATCGGGCGTTGTTTCCTCCACGGGCAGCAGTTCGCGGTAGCGCCACATGGTATGCGGGCGGGACTTGAGCGTTTCCTTGGTCAGATTTTTCTTAATGTAGTCGTAATCGTAGATGATGTCGAGAATGCCGCCGCATTCGCAAGTTGTAAGATTCGGCGTCGCCTCGTATTCCCTGCCGCACTTGACGCAGCGCGCGCATTTGACATTTTTGAGCATAATGATCCTCCTTTGCCTGTCAAAAAGGGGCAGGTCGCCCTGCCCCTTTTCATTTTTTGAGATCTTAGAGTGCCTTCAAAAGGCCCGTTGCTTCGTTGAACTCGTTGATGAGCTCGTCGAGCTCCTTCGCCTGCGCGTGGACGGCGTCCCACGTTCCCTTGGTGTCGTACCAGAGAGCGTTGAGATCCTTGACGTCGCGCGCCTGCTGCTCGACCCAAGTGTAGTACTTGAGGTTGTGGATGCGCTTGCGGTCGTTGTAGGTCAGCTCCATCATGCTGTCGGTCTTGAGGCCGAGCATGTGAAGGTTGTGGTCGAGGCGGGCCTCCTCGGCGTTATACGCGCCGTGCATCTCGTTGAGCTCCTCGATGCGGGACTGATACATCACGGCAGAGTCGGTCAGGACGGTGCAGACAACGTCGTCCTCGCCCAGCTCATAGTATTTGGCCATCTTGATGCAGCAGAGGACATTTGCAATGCCGGAGATACCGAGCCACGTGAGCTTTTCGATGAGCTCGTCGGAGAGCTTCAGCTCTTCCTTGAGATACTTCTGCCCCTCGGCCGTATTGAAGAGGCGCAGCAGACGCTGGGAATCCTCGTCGTCGATGGCGATGGCCATGTCGGTGTTCTTGACGTTGTGGATCCACGGAATGTGCTTGTCGCCGATGCCCTCGATGCGGTGGCCGCCGAAACCGTTGTTGAGAATGGTCGGGCACTGAAGCGCCTCGCCAACGCCGAGCTTCATGCCGGGATAGCGCTCCTTCAAAAGGTCACCCGCCGACATCGTACCGGCGGAGCCGGAGGTGAAGCACGCGCCGGCAAGCTTCTGCCCGGGCTTCTTGACCGCCTCAAAGAGGTCGGCGAGAGCATAGCCGGTGACATTGTAGTGCCACAGCGGGTTGCCCATCTCTTCAAACTGGTTGAAGATCATCATGCTCGGATCCTGCTTGAGCTCCCACGTCTTATCAAAGATCTCCTTGACGTTACTTTCGCAGCCCGGCGTTGCGATGACCTGACCGGCGATCTTGCTGAGCCACTCAAAGCGCTCCTTGCTCATCTCCGCGGGGAGAATGGCAACGGAGTCGACCGCTAAGAGCTTGGAGTTGAATGCGCCGCCGCGGCAGTAGTTGCCCGTGGAGGGCCATACGGCGTGGTGGTAGTCCGCGTCGAACTGGCCGGTCACAAGGCGCGGGGCAAGGCAGCCGAAGGACGCGCCGACCTTGTGGCAGCCCGTGGGGAACCACTTGCCCGCCATGGCGATAATGCGGCACTTCACGCCGGACAGCTCAGAGGGGATCTCGACATAGTTCGGCACCTCCTGGAAGAGACCGCCGGACTCCTTGGCCTCGTTCTTCCACGTGATACGGAAGAGGTTCAGCGGGTTCACGTCCCACAGGCCGACATTCTTGAGCTTTTCCTGGATTTTCTCAGGAATGGTCTCAGGATGCTGCATCTGCGCGATGGTCGGAATAATAACGTTGTTTTCCTTGGCCTTCTGAATGTTGTGCGCAAGGCCGGTCTTATTGATGGTCAAATCAATCTTGCCCATGGTTCACTTTTCCTCCTGTTGTTTGTCAATATAAGAATATAGCGTATATTTGGATATGCCGAAGTATTTTGCGATCTTGTCGCCGGACTTTGTGACGAGGAATGCTCCGTTCTGGCTCAAAAAGCCGATGGCGCGCATCTTATCTTCCTTGTTCATCAGCGCGACGGGTTTGCCGACAAGCGCGACCGACTGGGCAATCAGCTCGTCAAGCAGGTCATTAACGTTGACGATCTTTTCCGGCTCGCTCTGCGTCTCGTCCTTGGTGTCGATCAGCTCGTGCACCGCACCCTCGACCATCAGAAGTGAGGAAATATCGTAGTTGATGCCAAGGATTGCAACCACCTTGCCGCTCCTGCCGCGGATATACATGGTAGAGGACTTGAGGATCTTCCCGTCCGGCGTTTTGGTGAGATAGCTCAAGTGGTCGCTCGGCTGCGCATCAGCCTGACGCACCTGCTCGAGCACAACATGCGACGCGCCGTCGCCCACCTTTCTGCCCGTCACATGGCCGTTTTCGATGGCGACAATGGAATGCTCCGGATGCTTGGCGCCCACGTCGTGGATCACCACCTCACAGTGGCTGCCAAACGTCGCTGCAATCCCCTTTGCGACCTGTTCGAGTGTTTTCAGCGTTGCGGCTTCTATGGTCTATCCCTCCTCTGCCTGCCGGCGGCAATTTGCTGTGCATCTTGCACATCTTTCCAGCACCGTCAGCGTGATCTTTCATTCCTATGATACCATAAATCAACTGAATTGCAATCATTTTCTTAAAATAATTTTGAAACACAAATTTTTTGTTTGACAACCATGGTTCTTATGCTATGATAGGGATAGTGTAACAGAAAATTGACCTCGACTGACAGAAAATACTATTACATTTAACGGAGGTTTCCCATGGATTTTGAAGCCATCAAAAAAGCCGCACAGGCCTACAGCCCCGATATGACCCGTTTTCTGCGCGATATGATCGCCATTCCCAGCGAGAGCTGCGAGGAAAAGGGCGTTGTCATGCGCATCAAGGAAGAGATGGAAAAGCTCGGCTACGACAAGGTTGAGATCGACGCGCTCGGCAATGTCATCGGCTGGATGGGCACGGGCAACAAAATCATCGCCATCGACTCCCACATTGACACCGTCGGCATCGGCAACCGCGAAAACTGGACGCACGACCCGTATGCGGGCTACGAGGACGACAAGATCATCTACGGCCGCGGCGGCAGCGACCAGGAGGGCGGCATGGCAGCTGCTGCTTACGGCGCAAAGATCATGAAGGATCTTGATCTCATTCCCGAGGGCTACAAGATCATGGTTGTCGGCTCCGTGCAGGAGGAGGACTGCGACGGTATGTGCTGGCAGTCCATCGTCAACGAATACTTCAAAGGTCCCGAGGACGCAAGAAGCAAGATCGAATTCGTCATTTCGACCGAGCCGACCGACGGCGGCATCTACCGCGGGCATCGCGGCCGCATGGAGATCCGCGTCGACATGCACGGCGTTTCCTGCCACGGTTCCGCACCCGAGCGCGGCGACAATGCCATTCATAAGATGGCTGAGGTTATCCTGAATGTGCGCGATTTGAACGAAAATGATGCCGGGGGCGATAAAAAAATTAAAGGTCTTGCCAAGATGCTCGATCCGAAGTATAATCCTGAACATTGGGAGGATGCGCGTTTCCTCGGCCGCGGCACCTGCACCACGAGCCAGATCTTCTACACCTCCCCCTCCCGCTGCGCTGTGGCGGATTCCTGTGCCATTTCCATCGACCGCCGCATGACCGCGGGTGAAACGTACCAGTCCTGCCTCAAGGAGATCGAAGATCTCCCTGCGTGCAAAAAGTACGCAAAGGACGTCAAGGTCAGTATGTACATGTATGACCGTCCGGCGTGGACGGGTCACGTTTACGAAACGGAATGCTTCTTCCCCACCTGGATCAACAAGGAGAGCGCCCCCCACGTGCAGGCGCTTGTCGACGCGCACCACGCGCTCTGGGGCACGGAGCGCATCGGCGCGGACGAAAAGGCCATGTCCACGCGCGCCGGCCGTCCGCTGACGGATAAGTGGACATTCTCGACGAACGGCGTTTCCATTCAGGGCCGCTACGGGATCCCCTGCGTCGGCTTCGGCCCGGGCGCGGAATCGCAGGCGCACGCGCCCAACGAGATCACGTGGAAGCAGGATCTCGTCACCTGCGCGGCGCTCTACGCCGCCGTTCCCGGCCTCTACAAGCCCGGCGACAAAAAAGAATCCGCCACGAGCTTCCGTCAGGAGCTGACGGGCAACGACATTAAATAAATGCGGGTGCTTGAACCCATACTATGTGATAAAGGAGAAAATCACCTATGAGCAAGACTGTTGAACTGGCGCGCCATCTCGAGACGCTGCACATCAATAATATGTACAAGACCGACTTCTACTGGACGTGGGACAAGACCGACGAGGAGATCGACGCAGTCTTCACCGTGGCCGACGCGCTGCGCGACCTGCGCGAGCGCAACAAGAACACGAAGATCTTCAATTCCGGCCTTGGCATTTCGATCTTCCGCGACAACTCCACGCGCACGCGCTTCTCATTCGCCTCCGCGTGCAACCTGCTGGGTCTTGAGGAGCAGGTACTTGATGAAAAGAAATCCCAGATCGCACACGGCGAGACCGTGCGCGAAACGGCAAACATGGTCTCCTTCATGGCCGACGTCATCGGCATTCGCGACGATATGTTCATCGGCGAGGGGCACAAGTATCAGAAGACCTTCATGGACGCGCTCGAAGAGGGCTACCGCGACGGCATTCTCGAGCAGCGCCCGACGCTTGTGAACCTCCAGTGCGACGTCGATCACCCGACGCAGTGTATGGCGGATATGCTTCACATCATCCACCACTTCGGCGGTGTGGAGAATCTCAAGGGCAAGAAGGTCGCCATGACCTGGGCCTATTCCCCGAGCTACGGCAAGCCCCTCTCCGTCCCGCAGGGCGTTATCGGCCTCTTCACCCGCTTCGGCATGGACGTCACCCTCGCTCACCCAGAAGGCTACGAGGTCATGCCCGAGGTCGAGGAGATCGCAAAAAAGAATGCGGCAGCCACCGGCGGCAGCTTCAAGAAGTGCAACGACATGAAGGAAGCCTTCCGTGACGCAGACATCGTCTATCCCAAGTCCTGGGCGCCGTTCAAGGCCATGGAGGAGCGCACGAAGCTCTATCAGGCCGGCGACAAGGACGGCATCGACGAACTGGAGAAAAAGCTGCTTGCGCAGAACGCCGAGCACAAGGATTGGGCCTGCACCGAGGAGATGATGAAGCTCACAAAGGACGGCAAGGCGCTCTATCTCCACTGCTTACCCGCCGACATTACCGGCCTTTCCTGCCCCGAGGGCGAGGTCGACAACAGCGTGTTCGACCGCTATATCGTCCCCCTGTACAAGCAGGCTTCCTACAAGCCCTATATCATCGCTGCAATGATGTTCCTCGCACAGGTCAAGGATCCCGTCCGCGCCCTGATGGAGATGGACAAGAGCGGCGAAGAGCGCAAGATGTTCTAAAGCGCACCGATCATGTAAAAAGGCGGCACAGCCGCTTTTGAGAGAAGAGAGTTTTTAAAAAATCAAGGAGAGATAGTCATCATGAGCAAGAGAATCGTCATCGCCCTCGGCGGCAACGCCCTCGGCAACACCCCCTACGAGCAGCTCGCCCTCGTCACCGAGACCGCCAAGCCCATCGTCGATCTGATCGCGCAGGGCAACGAGGTCATCATCGCCCACGGCAACGGCCCGCAGGTCGGTATGATCAACCTCGGTATGGCCACCGCCGCTGAGGCCAAGGCCATCAAGTCCGATATGCCCTTCCCCGAGTGCGGCGCGATGAGCCAGGGCTATATCGGCTACCACCTGCAGAACGCCATCGGCAACGAGCTCGCCTCTCGCGGCATGAACAAGGACGTTGCCACCGTCGTCACGCAGGTGCTCGTCGATGAGGCCGACCCCGCCTTCCAGCACCCCACCAAGCCCGTCGGCGCGTTCTACGACAAGGAGACTGCCGACCGCATCGCCGCTGAAAAGGGCTACACGATGGTCGAGGACGCGGGCCGCGGCTACCGTCAGGTCGTTCCCTCCCCCAAGCCGATCGACGTCATCGAAAAGAACACCGTCAAGGCGCTCGTTGACAACGGCACCGTTGTCATCACCGTCGGCGGCGGCGGTATCCCCGTTGTGCGCCGTGACGGCAAGCTTGTCGGCACCCCCGCGGTCATCGACAAGGACTTTGCCTCCGCCAAGCTCGCTGAGCTCCTTGACGCGGATATGCTTGTCATCCTGACGGCCGTTGAGAAGGTCGCCATCAACTTCGGCAAGCCCGACCAGAAGGGTCTCGATACCCTGACCCCGGACGAGGCGCGCAAGTATATCGACGAGAAGCAGTTTGCCCCCGGCTCCATGCTGCCGAAGGTGCAGGCCGCCATGTCGTTTGCCGAGAGCAAGCCCGGCCGCGTTGCGCTCATCACCCTTCTTGAGAAGGCTGCTGAGGGCATCGAGGGCAAGACCGGTACCCGCGTGCAGATGTAATCTTTGCTTTAAAAGCCCCGCTCATCGAGCGGGGCTTTTTTCGTTTTCTTCACGCAATATTTGCTTCTTTCTCCGCTATGGCTAAAAGAACCAATTCTTTTTTGGTCAAGTTTGATCGATGATTTTCGTTTTTCCTGTTGATAAATTTCCCCGTTTTATGTATCATGGTGATAACGGTATTCAAATCTTTTGATTGCCGTAAAATTTAAGGAGGATTTACTGAAATGAAGAAGTTCCTTGCACTGCTCCTGAGTCTCGTCATGGTCCTCGCCCTCGTCGCCTGCGGCGATAAGAAGGACGATACCAACACCGACGATCAGGACAACAACGAAGTCACCGATTTCAAGGTCGGCTTCATCATGCTCCACGACGAAAACTCCACCTACGACCTCAACTTCATCAACGCTGCGAAAGAGGCCAGCGAGAAGCTCGGTGTCGAATACACCATCGTCACCAACGTTCCCGAGGGTCAGGAGTGCTACGACAAGGCCGCTGAGCTGGCCGACGCCGGCTGCAACATCATCTTCGCCGACTCTTTCGGTCACGAGGACTACATGATTCAGGCCGCGAAGGACTTCCCCGACGTGCAGTTCTGCCACTCCACCGGCACCAAGGCGCACACCGAGGGTCTTGCCAACTACCACAACGCCTTCGCTTCCATCTATGAGGGCCGTTACCTCGCCGGTATCGCTGCCGGTATGAAGCTCAACGAGATGATCGCCAACGGTGAGTTCTCCGCGGACGAGGCCAAGATCGGCTATGTCGGCGCCTTCACCTATGCCGAGGTTATCTCCGGCTACACCTCCTTCTTCCTGGGCGCTCGCTCCGTCTGCCCCACTGCCACGATGGAAGTCACCTTCACCGGCAGCTGGTATGATGAAACCGCCGAGAAGGAAGGCGCGCAGAAGCTCATCAAGAACGGCTGCAAGCTCATCAGCCAGCACGCCGACTCCATGGGCGCTCCCACCGCTTGCGAGACCGCCGGTGTTCCCGACGTTTCCTACAACGGTTCCACCGAGGCCGCCTGCCCCAACACCTATCTGATCTCCTCCCGCATCGACTGGGCTCCCTACTATGAGTATGCCATCACCAAGGCGATGAACGGTGAGACCATCGATGCTGACTGGACCGGCACCCTTGCTACCGGCTCCGTCGTGCTGACCGACCTGAACGAGAACGTTGCTGCCGAGGGCACTGCTGAGGCCATTGCCGACGCGACCGCCAAGCTCGAGAGCGGCGAGCTCCACGTCTTCGACTGCTCCACCTTCACCGTGGACGGCCAGCCTGTCACCTCTTACATGGCTGACGTCGACACCGATCCCGACTACACGCCCGACACCGAGGTTGTCCAGGACGGTTATCTGTCCGAGTCCACCGCCCGTTCCGCCCCGTACTTCCAGCTCATGATCGACGGCATTGATCTGCTGGATACTAATTTCGGCTAATTGTTTCTGCTACTACATATCGGGCTGCCTTCGGGCAGCCCGATCTTTTTCTTTTTTATCGCTTTTTGCTAAATGTCTAAAATTTTTTGTGTGCTTCTAACTTTTTTTGTATTTTTTTCCGTTTCGCATTTACAATGAACGTCAATTATGGTAATATATAGCATGAATCAATACAATACTGAAGGGCTTTTTTCCTGCCCTCCGGTAAAAGAAGGGGTGACCGCCTTGGGAGCTGCATGCGCAGTTAAAATGGAGAATGTAACAAAGCGGTTTGGCAAGGTCGTGGCGAACAGCGCCATCAACCTTGAGCTGCACGAAGGCGAGATCTTATCTCTGCTCGGCGAAAACGGCAGCGGCAAAACCACGCTGATGAACATGCTCTCCGGCATCTACTTCCCCGACGAGGGACAAATTTACATTCATGGCGAACCTGTGACGATCGCCTCCCCCAAGGACGCGTTCGAGCACGGCATCGGCATGATCCACCAGCACTTCAAGCTTGTCGATCTCTTCACCGCAACGGAGAATATCGTCCTTGGCCTTGAAGGCAAGCTCGACCTGGCCGAAGCAAGCAAAAAGGTCAAGGAGATCTGCGACAAGTACGGTTTCGACATTGACCCCAATCAGAAGATCTACGATATGTCCGTTTCACAGAAGCAGACCGTTGAGATCGTCAAGGTGCTCTACCGCGGCGCGGATATCCTCATTCTGGACGAGCCCACCGCCGTACTCACCCCGCAGGAAACGGACAAGCTCTTCGCCATCATGCGTAACATGAAGGCGGACGGCAAGTCCCTCATCATCATCACCCATAAGCTCCATGAGGTGCTCGACGTATCTGACCGCGTGGCGGTGCTGCGCAAGGGCGAGTACATCGGCGATGTTGCCACCAAGGACGCCGACCAGCAGTCGCTGACCGATATGATGGTCGGCCACACGGTCAGCCTGAACATCAACCGTCCCGAGCCGAAAAACGTCACGCAGCGCCTTGTCGTCGATGGGCTGACGGTTTACGACGAGCTTGGCGTCAAGCGTCTTGATGATGTCTCCTTCACCGTCAACGCAGGCGAGGTGCTCGGCATCGCGGGCGTCGCAGGCAGCGGCCAGCGCGAACTGCTTGAAGCCATCGCAGGCCTCTATCCTGTCTCCTCCGGCCATGTCACGTTCTATCCTCCCGACGGCGGCAAGGAAAAGGAACTCGTCGGCCTCGATCCGATGAAGATCCGCAAAAACGGCATCGCCATGTCTTTCGTGCCGGAGGACCGACTCGGCATGGGCCTTGTCGGCTCGATGGGCATGACCGGCAACATGATGCTGCGCTCCTGGCGCAAGGGCAAGGGTCTCTTCCTTGACCGGAAAGATCCCGAGGCGCTCGCCAACCGCATCTGGGAAGAACTCGGCGTGGTCACGCCCAGCACCTCTTTCCCCGTTCGCCGCATGTCTGGCGGCAACGTGCAGAAGGTGCTTGTCGGGCGTGAGATTGCCCAGTCCCCTGCCGTGCTGATGACCGCCTACGCGGTGCGCGGTCTGGACATCAACACCTCCTACACCATTTATAACCTGCTGACCGAACAGAAAATGAAGGGCGTCGCCGTCGTCTATGTCGGCGAAGACCTCGACGTGCTGCTCGAGCTGTGTGACCGCATCGTGGTTCTCTGCGGCGGTCAGGTCTCCGGCGTGGTCGACGCCAGAAAGACCGACAAGCGTGAGGTCGGCGCACTGATGACGCTCGTGAGGGGAGGCAGCAAAGATGAATAAAAGACAATCTCTCTTCCACATCGCCAAGCGTGATACGCTTCCCTGGTATCAGGTCGTGTTGATCCGCGGCGGCGCGATCGTGCTCGCGTTGATCGTCTGTGCCATCGTCACGACGCTCCTGACGGGTGAAAACCCCCTCAACGTCTACTCCACGATCCTCTACGGGGCGTTTGGCACCCCCCGAAAGAGCTGGGTCACGTTCCACAACCTTGCGATCCTGCTCGGCATTTCGCTCGCGGTCACGCCCGCGTTCAAAATGCGCTTCTGGAACATCGGCGCGGAGGGCCAGGTGCTGATCGGCTGCCTTGCCACTGCCGCCTGCATGATCTGCCTGGGCGGCAAGCTGCCCAACGCCGCGCTGATCCTCGTTATGATCGTTGCCGCGATCGCTGCGGGCGCGCTGTGGGGCTTCCTCCCCGCCATCTTTAAGGCCAAGTGGAACACGAACGAAACGCTCTTCACGCTGATGATGAACTACATCGCAACGCAGCTCGCCGCATTCTTCATCATCGTCTGGGAGGTTCCCAAGGGCTCGGGTAAGATCGGCATCATCAACGCGAACACCGAGGCCGGTTGGCTTCCCGTCATCGGCGGGCAGCGCTACCTCCTCCCGATCCTGCTTGTGGCGGTTCTCACGGGTCTCATGTACATCTACCTCAATTACAGCAAGCACGGCTATGAGATCGCCGTCGTCGGCGAAAGCCAGCGCACTGCGAGCTATGCCGGCATCAAAGTTGAGCGCGTCATCGTGCGCACGATGGTGCTCTCCGGCGCGATCTGCGGCCTCATCGGCCTGCTGCTCACCGCCGGCACCGATCATACGCTCACGACCACCATCGTCGGTGGACGCGGCTTCACCGCGGTCATGGTCTCCTGGATGGCTAAGTTCAACCCCATCCTGATGATCTTCACGAGCCTTCTCATCGTGGTTTTGAGCCGCGGCGCAAGCGAGATCTCCAGTGTTTTTGGTCTGAACCACTCCTTTGCCGATATTCTGACGGGTATCATTCTCTTCTTTATCATCGGCAGCGAGTTTTTCATCACCTACAAGGTCAGCCTGCGCAAGGGCAAAAAGGAGGCGTGAGCGATGTTTGATCTTGCTTCTTTCCTTCCCCGTGCGGTCATGCAGGGCATTCCCCTGCTCTATGGCAGCACCGGCGAAATCTTAACGGAAAAGTCCGGCAACCTGAACCTCGGTATCCCGGGCGTGATGTACGTCGGCGGTATCTGCGGCGTCATTGGCGCGTTCTTCTACGAGCAGTCAACGTCCGCGGCAAACATGAACGCTTTTCTTGCCATCGGGATCCCGATGCTCTGCTCTCTGCTCGGCTCTCTTCTGATGGGTCTTCTCTACTGCCTGCTGACCGTCACGCTGCGCGCCAACCAGAACGTCACCGGTCTTGCGCTCACAACGTTCGGCGTCGGCATCGGCAACTTCTTCGGCGGCTCGCTCATCAAGCTGACCGACAGCGAGGTTCCCTCTATCGCGCTGAGCGCGACGAGCGCCTACTTCAGCAAGTCGCTGAGCGTCGGCGGTTGGTTCGGTCAGGTTTTCCTGTCCTACGGCTTCCTCGCTTACCTTGCCATCATCATCGCGCTGTTTGCGTCCTATTTCCTCAAGCACACGCGCACAGGCCTCCACCTGCGCGCCGTGGGTGAGAGCGCCGCAACGGCAGACGCCGCCGGTATCAACGTAACAAAGTATAAGTACTTTGCCACCTGCATCGGCAGCATGATCGCGGGTCTCGGCGGTTTGTACTACGTCATGGACTACGCCTGCGGCGTGTGGTCGAACAACGCCTTCGGCGACCGCGGCTGGCTCGCCATTGCGCTGGTCATTTTCACGATCTGGCGTCCGAATGTCAGCGTGCTGGCGTCCATTCTCTTCGGCGGATTCTACATCCTCTACATCTTCATCCCCACCGGCACCAATCTTGCCATCAAGGAGCTCTACAAGATGCTCCCCTATGTCGTCACGCTGGTCGTTCTGATCATCGTGTCGCTGCGCAAGAAGCGCGAGGATCAGCCGCCCGCATCGCTGGGTCTGAGCTACTTCCGCGAGGAACGCTAACGCTTTCAAAAACGGCAACCGATTCGGTTGCCGTTTTTGAGTAAGGAACACACTCCGCTCTGCGCACGCGCCACAGGCGCGTACACTCGCTCCGCGCAAAGTGTTTTTTTCCACGCACAGGTCGCGGTAAAAAACGATCAAGATTATTTGCGCCGTGCGCGGCGCAAAACACGTGCTTTTCGTGTCAAATTGGCCTGTTTCTTCAGGCATTGCGAGGTGCTTTGCTGTGTCTACTCTGCTCATTCGAAATATCCGCACGCTCGTCTCCTGCGACGAATACGATACCGTTTACGAGAACGTTGACCTCTACGCCGAGGACGGCTTCATTCGCGCGATCGGCAACGACCTGCCGCAGCAGGCGGACAAGACCATCGACGCGCGCCATATGCTCTGCTATCCCGGCCTTGTCAACACGCATCACCACCTCTATCAGATCTTCTCCCGCAACCTGCCGGAGGTACAGAACATGGAGCTGTTCGACTGGCTCAGGGCGCTCTATGAGATCTGGAAAAACCTCGATGAGGACGTGATCCGTCTTTCCACGCTCACAGGCCTTGGCGAGCTGATGAAGCACGGCTGCACGACCTGCTTCGACCATCACTATGTCTTTCCCGCAGACGCGGGCGACCTGATCGGCGCGCAGTTTGCCGCGGCCGACGAGATCGGTGCGCGTATGTACGCCTCGCGCGGCAGCATGGATCTCTCCAAGAAAGATGGTGGGCTGCCGCCAGACAGTGTGGTGCAGACGGTCGACGAAATTTTAAGCGACTCCGTGCGCATCATTGAGCGCTACCACGACAAATCCTTCGGCGCGATGCACCGTGTGGCGCTCGCGCCCTGCTCCCCCTTCTCCGTCTCCGCCGATCTTCTGCGCGAGAGCGCGGTGCTTGCACGGCAGTACGGCGTGCGTCTGCACACGCACCTTTGCGAAACGAAGGACGAGGAGGCCTTCATGCTCGCGCGCGAGGGCGTGCGCCCGCTTGAATACATGGAGAACCTCGGCTGGACGGGCGACGATGTCTGGTTCGCCCACGGCATTCACTTCAATGACGAAGAACTGCGCGTGCTGGCAAAGACGCGCACGGGCGTAGCGCATTGCCCGATCTCCAACATGAAGCTCTCCTCCGGCATCGCCCGCATCCCGGAGATGCTCTCTCTCGGCGTGCCGGTCGGTCTCGCGGTCGACGGTTCTGCCTCGAACGACGGCTCGTCGCTGATGGAAGAGCTGCGCGTTTCGTATCTTCTGCACCGCCTGAACAGCAGCAAGGCTGCGCCCAGCGGCTATGAGCTTCTCAAGATGGCGACGCGCGGCAGTGCGGCCATTCTCGGCCGCAGCGACGACATCGGCTCGCTTGCGGTCGGCAAATGCTGCGACCTCTTCCTCATCGACTCGCGCAGGCTTGAGCTGGTCGGCGCGTGCTTCGATCCCAAGAGCGTGCTCGCTACCGTCGGCGTGCGCGGTGCGGTCGATTACACGGTCGTTCAGGGGCGCGTAACGGTCGAGCAAGGTCATCTTGTCACGGTCGATGAAGAGTCGCTCGCGCGCGAGGCGGAAGAAAAGTGCCGTGCGTACCTGAACCGGTGAGGTGCGCCATGACCGTTGACATTCTGCGCGGCGACATCGCCGCCCGCCCCTCTGCCGGCCGTGCTGAAGAACTCCTTCCCGCAGCGGATGGCGACAGCCTGACCCTCGCCTGCACGGACGGAGAGCTGAAGAGTGCTTACCGCGTGCTGCGCGCCGTGATGAACTACGGCTATGAACACGAGCACCCTGCGCATGTGCGCCTTGTCTGCGCGGACGAGGCGGTGTACAAGGCCTATTCCTTCCAGTGGAATATGTGGTTTGCCGAGCGCAAGCCCGAGCATGAGAACGAAGCATAAGGAGGCGCCGCCATGCGCATTCTCACCCACACCGTTTTGCCAGAGGAAGAGGGCCGTATGGTCAAGGGCATTCTGCGCGGCAGCTTGCAGCTCTCCTATACGCTGCTCAAGAGTCTCAAATGGCGCGAAAATGCCATTCTCTTAAACGGACAGAGCGTACACGTCAACGCGATCGTCCACGCGGGCGATGTTGTCAGTGTTGCGCTCTCCGAGCGCACGCCGCGTGAGGATCTATACTGTGAAAACACAGCCGCGCCAAACATCGTTTACGAGGACGAAGACCTGCTGGTACTCAATAAGCCTGCGGGCGTCGCCATGCACCCGAAGGCGGACGATGCCGCCGCACCGAGTCTCGCTGCAATGCTCACCGGCTACCTCGGCGAGGGCAGCGTGCCGCATTTCGTCAGCCGCCTCGACAAGGGCACCTCCGGCCTTCTCATCGCGGCAAAGAGCGGCTATGTCCACGACCGGCTGCGCCGCGCACTGCACTCAAGCGAGCTACGGCGCGAGTATCGTGCCGTCGCCGTCGGGCAGGTCACACCGCCGCGCGGCGTCATCGACGCGCCCATCGGCCGCGCGGACGGCTCCATCATCCGCCGCTGCGTTCGCGAGGACGGCCTTGTAAGCCGCACGGAATACAAAGTACTGCAAACGACCGAACGCTTTACTCTCCTCCGCCTGCGGCCCGAGACGGGGCGCACACACCAGCTCCGCGTCCACATGGCCTACCTCGGCCACCCTCTTGCAGGCGACTGGCTCTACGGTACGGAGGACAAAAATCTCATCGCCCGCCCCGCCCTGCACTCGTATGAACTGTGGTTCACGCAGCCCGTCACCGGACAGGAGTTGCACTTTACAGCGCCAATCCCGCAGGATATGCAGCGATTATTGGAATGAAAAAAGCACCGTTTTACGACGGTGCTTTTCTTTTGGCCGCTCGGCCTTACTTTTCCTTATAGTAGAGCATGCAATGGCAGTAGCCCTCGAATTCGGGGTCTGCGATCTGGTCGCGGAATTCCTTGCACATGCAGATGTTGTCCTCCGTTTTCTGCAAGCGGCAGGGACACTGCAAATTGCGCTTCAAAAGCGCGGCGCGGAGGCGGGCGACGACCTCGGCGTCTTCGTTGTATCGGATCTTCATGCCTTGCACTGCTCCAGCATCGCTTTGATGTCCGCCTTCTCATGCACGCCGACCATGCCGGTGAGCGTGTGGCGATCCTGCACGACGGCGAGCGTCGGGATCGAGTCGATGCCGAACATGGAGGCGAGGTTCGGCTGCTCGTCGACGTTGATCTTGCAGAACTTGACCTTATCCTCTTCCTTATTGAGCTCGTCAAAAATGGGCGCCATCATCTTGCACGGCTGGCACCACTCGGCCCAGAAGTCGATGACGATCAGACCGGGATCACGCAGCACCTCGTCCTCGAAATTCTCCTCCGTCAGCGTGACGATGTCGGTGAAGGTGCGCATTTCCACATACGGCTCGCCGCAGCCACCACCGCAGCCGCCGCAGCCGCTGCCGCAGGAGCTGCATCCGCCGCAGGAACCGCAGCCGCCCGCGGAGGCATCGCTCTCGCCGGTCATCAGCTCAAGGCGTCCTTCGAGGAAGCTGTCAACGGCTTCGTCCGCCTCGCCGGTCACGCCGGAGATGAGCAGCATGTGGGCATTTTCCACAGCGCTGCGCGCACCGGCGCCGATCTCTCCGCAGATGATAAGATCCACGCCGCGAGATTTGAGTCCGCGCGCGACCGTTTCGTGGTCGACCTCATCAAAAGTGACCGTCTCTTTTTCGATGGGCTTAATATCCTCAATGGTGTAAATGGCAAACTCCTTGGCATGGCCAAAGTGCTGCATCACTTCGCCGTTCTCACAGGGAATGGCAATTTTCATCGTTTTATTCTTCCTTTCCGCTCTGTTGCCTCGGCGGCAGCGCCGCCGCTCATTGTTCGTAGTGTACCACGCTTTGCCGCGCCGTACAACCGGAATTTTGTAAACAAATCCGCGTCGCGTTGATGACGCTTGCCATCTGTTTTTTCCTGTGTTATCATTTTTACATCGCAGAGGCGCTCTACAGCCAAATCGAAGACTGAGGAGGATCCTGTCATGAAGGAAAAGGCGATGATTGCCGTCATTTTTGTCGGAGTGCTTTTCACAGGGCTTTGTTTTTTATCTTCTAACCCCATCATTTCATGCAAAATCGACATACCGGAAAGCTATTCAGAGGCAATCGAGGCGCAGGCAAAAGGGGTGTATTCCCAAAGGCTTCCCCTGATCCCCGTCTGCGCGACGGTCGACAGTTTTTCAGGAAATGAAGTACACTATACCATTCATTATTTTCCCCTCGGTACGGTGGGAATGTCCTACATGGAAACAGACGGATACAGCATCGTGAAACCGTTGAACTGATCGCTTTTCGTTTCAATTTCCCGGGCGATCGCGTGAGCAAAAAACCGCCACAGCAGATTAAACTGCTGTGGCGGTCCTTTACTTTATACGGTTTTCAGACGCTTAGTCGTCCTTCTCTTCCTCGTCTTCCACAAGGTCGGCGGGGTCGAACTCCAGCGTTGCGCCGCAGTTGGGGCACTCGACCTTGCCGTCTTCGAGGACGGAATCGTCGAAGAAGATCTCCTCCTCGCACTCGGGGCAGGTCGTGGCGTAGCACTCCTCTTCCTCGTCGTCCTCGTCCTCATCGAGATCTTCGTAGTCGTCATCATCTTCATCATAGATGATGTCTTCCACGTCACCGAGATCGTCGCTGATGACGTCCAGGCCGTCACCAAGCTCCATGACCTCGTCGGTCAGATCCTCGACCTCGAGGGCGATCTCATCGAGAACGTCCACGATCGCGCGGAACAGCTTGCCCTCGTTGGAATCGGCACTGAGATTCATGCCTTCCATCAGGCCCTTGAGATATGAAACCTTTTCAGAAATACCCATCGTAAAACTCCTTTCTTCAGCCGGAACTACGACTTTCCTGTGACTGCTGATCAAACTCTAATTACTTGGAACGGCCGATATACTCGCCCGTGCGGGTGTCGATCTGGATCTTGTCGCCGATGTTGATGAAGAGGGGCACCTTGATCTCCGCGCCGGTCTCGAGCGTTGCAGGCTTGAGGGTGTTGGTCGCGGTGTTGCCGGCCAGACCCGGCTCGGTCTCGGTGACCTCAAGGTCAACGAAGTTGGGGGGCTCGACGCCGAAGACATTGCCCTTGATGGACAGGATCATGCACATCGTGTTCTCCTTGACGAAGCGGAACGCATCGCCGAGCATATCGCGGTTCAGGGGAACCATATCATAGGTCTCCTGATCCATGAAGTAGTACAGATCGCCGTCGTTGTAGCTGTACTCCATGTTCTTGCGCTCGATGGCCACTTCCTCGAACTTCGCCGTGGGGTTGAAAGAGGTTTCGGTCACGCCGCCGGTGACGACGTTCTTCATCTTGGTGCGCACGAAGGCCGCGCCCTTACCGGGCTTGACATGCTGGAACTCGACGACCTGATAATACTTGCCTTCCATTTCGAATACTTTACCGTTTCTGAACTCGCCAGCGGTAATCGTTGCCATAACTGTTTCCTCCTGTATTACCGAGGATATCATCGCTATCCTCAAATTCACAAAGTATCGGTTCTAAACCTATGGTATTTTACCGCATATAGTGCGGCAATGCAAGTGTTTTTCCTGATGTTGTGGGTGAAATTTGCAAATTTCAGCGTTTTTTCCGCACATCGTGCGCGCTTGCGGCTTTGAACGGCTCCTGCAATGCATGCAGCACATGGTTCCACGCGCCGTCCGGCCCGCCCTTGGGTTCGACCATCAGCATCAGAACGCCGCTGCGGCGCGCGCCGAGCGTATCGGTCAGCAGCTTGTCGCCGAGCATTGCCGTTTCGCCCGCGCCCACACCGCTGCGCGCCATGGCCTCTTGAAAGCCGCGCGTGCCGGGCTTTCCCGCATGACCCACATAGCCGATGCCGAGCGGCTTGCAGAACTTTTCCACACGAACGCTGCTTCGGTTGTTCGACAAAATCGCAACCTCGATCCCCGTCGCCTGTAAACGCTCGATCCATGCTTTGAGTTTCTCGTCAGGCTCGCTCTGCTTTTTCGGCGCAAGCGTAAAGTCAAGGTCTGAGAGCAGCAGCTTTACGCCGCGCGCATGCAAAAACTCCGGCGTCACGGCCGTATAATCGTCAAACACCCATTGCGGGCAAAGCAGGCTGAGCATAGCGGTCTCCTATCGCGCATAATGTATCGTGACTATTATACGCGCCGAATGCGCTTTTCACAAGGGGGGATTTTTTTGCACACCTATCTTGCCATTACGCCGAAGGCGCTTTCCCAGCTTCCTGCGCCGCCTCCGCTGCCGCTCGTTCACATGGCCTATGCCGTGGGGCAGGGCGGCTGCCTGACACGCTGCGCCGCGGCAAATCTTCCGCATGGTGGGCTGATGGGTCTTTCCGACCGCTGTTCCGGTTCGATCCCGCGTGCGGACGCGCTCTGCCGCGCCATTGCTGCCGAATGCGTCCGGCGTGGCTTTCAAGGCGTGCTGGCGGACTTTGAATCCCCCGCCCACACCGACCGGCTATCCTTTCTCACGCAGCTCGCCAGACAGTTAGCCTCGCATGGACTGATACTCTTTTCTCCCCTCATCCTCCCCGCAGAGGGCGCGGCGTTGCTCATCGGCACGGGCATCTCCGGCGGATCGCTGCGCGTACTGCTGGAGGAGAACATCAATCGCTATGGCGCGGCGCGTCTGGCGCTTGATTTAGAGCGCGTGATGATGGACTTTCCGCTCCCCTGCCCCACAGGCTGCGGCACACCACTGACGCGTGAAGAGCTGCTTTCTCTGCGGCAGAAGCACCACTCTTCCGTTTACTTCTCCCGCGAGCTGATGGCAAACTATTTTACCTATTCCGCGGAACGCGGAACGCACTTTGTGCTCTTCGACGATGAAGAAACATTGCGGCAAAAAGTCAGCCTCGCCCAGAGGCTCGGTATCCCATCGGCCTTTGTCATGTATCCCGAGATAGCGGATCTTTTGCAGGCAAAATAGCAAAAAATAGACCCATCACACTGTGATGGGTCTATTTTCAAAGGATCTTAGTAATAACGCTTGTTGCGGTTCTTACGGGCGGCCTCGCTCTTCTTGCGGCGCTTGACACTGGGGCTCTCATAGCACTCTCTCTTGCGGACCTCCGCCACGATACCGGCCTTAGCGCAGCTTCTCTTGAAGCGCTTGAGCGCGCTGTCGAGAGACTCGCCCTCCTTGACATGGATCTCGGACATTTATGTTTTCCCTCCCTCCGATGCACCCGGCTCTATCCTGGGTGCTCTTTAAGAGTCACTTACATGACTAACGGTGGTATTATATGAGAAAAATCTCAGCTTGTCAATAATCTTTTCTCATATTTTCAAAAAAATCCGAAATTCCGCTCAGCAGGGCTTCACGATCAGGTTGACGAGCTTGTTCTTGACGTGAATGACCTTGACGATTTGCATGCCGGCGATGGCCTTGGCGACCTTCTCGTTTGCCTTTGCCGCTTCGACAACGCTTTCCTGATCGCTGTCCACAGGAACGGTGATCGTGCCCTTGAGCTTGCCGCCGACCTGAACGGCCATCTCAACGGAGGAAGCGACTGTCTTGCTCTCGTCATACTCCGGCCACGCGCACTGCATCGCCATCTTGCCCTCGTGCTTGGCGGCAAAGCCCTTCTGCTCCCACAGCTCTTCGACCATGTGGGGTGCGAACGGAGAGAGCATGAGCAGCAGCGCTTCAAAGTCGCCGCGGCTGAGACCGTTCGAATAGAACTCGTTGACCATGGCCATAAGGGCGGCGATGGCGGTGTTCATCTTGAGCGTATCGATGTCGTCCGTGACCTTCTTGATGGTCTTGTGGACGATGGGCGCGTTCTTCTCGGAAACGCCCTCCTCGTCCGTCACCTGATCGGCGAGGTTCCACACGCGGTCTAAGAAGCGCTTGCAGCCCTTGACGGCGTCGTCCGACCAGGTGGCGACCTTTTCAAAGTCGCCGATGAACATGATATAAAGGCGCATCGTGTCCGCGCCGTAGGCCTTGACGACATCATCGGGGTTGACGACGTTGCCGAGGGACTTACTCATCTTGACCGCCGGGCGCAGCGCCTGATTGCCGTACTTGGCGATGAGCGCGTCCTTCTCCTCCTGCGTGGAGACGTTGCCGACGTAGTGCGGGTTCTGGCCGAGGATCATGCCGTGGCTCGTGCGCTTGGCATAGGGCTCCTTCGTGTGGACAACGCCGATGTCGTAGAGGAACTTGTGCCAGAAGCGGGAGTAGAGCAGGTGCAGCGTGGTGTGCTCCATGCCGCCGTTGTACCAGTCCACAGGGCCCCAGTACTGCTCCGCCTCGTGAGAGACAGGCTCATGGTCGTTGTGCGGATCCATATAGCGCAGGAAGTACCACGAAGAACCCGCCCACTGGGGCATGGTGTCAGTCTCGCGCTTGGCGTCGCACCCGCACTTGGGGCACTTGGTGTTGACCCAGTCGGTCATCTTGGAAAGCGGGCTCTCGCCGTCGTCGGTCAGCTCGTAGCTGTCTACCTGCGGCAGGACGAGCGGCAGTTCCTCCTCGGGAACAGGCACCCAACCGCACTTGGGGCAGTTGACAAGGGGGATCGGCTCGCCCCAGTAGCGCTGGCGGGAGAAGACCCAGTCGCGCAGCTTATAGTTGACCTTTTCGCGGCCCCAGCCCTGCTCGACGGCATACTGCTTCATCGCGGGGATCGCTTCCTTGACGGTCATGCCGTTGAGGAAGCCGGAGTTTACCATAATGCCGGTGTCGTCCTTGAGCGTGAAGGCTTCCTTCGTGATGTCGCCGCCCTCGACGACCTCCACGATGGGAAGGCCGAAGGCCGTGGCGAAGTCCCAGTCGCGCTGGTCGTGGCCGGGAACGCCCATGACAATGCCCGTGCCGTAGCCCATGAGGACATAGTCGGAGACGAACATCGGCACGACCTTGCCGGTGGCGGGGTTGATGACCTCAATGCCCTCAAGGCGCACGCCGGTCTTTTCCTTGTTGAGCTCGCCGCGCTCAAAGTCACTCTTGCGGGCGGCGGCAGCCTGATAGGCCTCGACCTCGTCCCAGTTCTTGATGAGATCCTTCCACTTCTTGAGCATCGGGTGCTCGGGAGAAATGACCGTGTAGGTCACGCCGAAGAGGGTATCAACGCGCGTGGTGTAAACGGTGACATCATCGCCGGTGTTGGTCTTGAAGGTGACCTCCGTGCCGGTAGAGCGGCCGATCCAGTTGCGCTGCTGGGTCTTGACGCGCTCAATGTAGTCGACCTCGTCAAGATCGTCGATCAGGCGGTCGGCATACTTCGTGATGCGCAGCATCCACTGGCTCTTTTCCTTGCGGATAACGGGCGCGCCGCAGCGCTCGCACACGCCCTCAACGACCTCTTCGTTGGCAAGCACGCACTTGCAGCTCGTGCACCAGTTGACAGGCATCGTGGTCTTGTAGGCAAGGTCATGCTTGAACATCTGCAGGAAGATCCACTGCGTCCACTTGTAGTAGCTCGGATCGGTCGTGTCCACCACGCGATCCCAGTCGAAACCGTAGCCGAGCATCTTGAGCTGGCGGGTAAAGTTCTTGATGTTCTGCGCCGTAACGATGGCGGGGTGAATGTGGTTCTTGATGGCAAAGTTTTCCGTCGGCAGGCCGAAGGCGTCAAAGCCCATGGGGTTGAGGACGTTGTAGCCCTGCATGCGCTTTTTGCGGCAGATGATGTCCATCGCCGTGAACGGGCGCGGATGGCCGACGTGCAGGCCAGCGGCGGAGGGATACGGGAACTCAATGAGGCCGTAGAACTTGGGGCGCTTGTCGCCTGTTACGGCAGCGTAGGGCTTTTCCTGCTCCCACTTTTCCTGCCATTTTTTCTCAATGGCTGTAAAATCGTACTTCATGGATCTTCTCCTTTATGTGAATCATTTTTTGACGCGAAAAAAGTCCCTGACCGTTCCAAAAAACGGTCAGGGACGTAAAAACTCTTTACGCGATACCACCCTGATTCAGCGCGCGGTCGCCCGCGTGCCCTCAGCAGCTTCGATAGCCATGCCCGTAACGGAGGCGAACCGTCCCGCCCTTTCAGGCGGGCTGCTCGGGAGTGAGTCATTCACGTGCGCTTCCCCGCCGGCTTACACCGACCGCCGGCTCTCTTCGGGTGGAAATCGCGCGTCTTTATGCTCCGTCATCGCGTTTTGCATCAATATAGCATGACCATTTTAGGTGTTTTGTTCCGCCTTGTCAAGCGTTATTTTTCAGGTGGGATCGCCCTTACTCCGCGTGGGGCAGGAGCGCGCTCAGATCGACCTCTTCTCCGTCGGCCCAGAGGTGCTCAAGAGAGTAGAACTTGCGCGCCTCATCATTGAACACGTGGACAACGATGCAGCCATAGTCGAGCAGCACCCACGTGCCGCCGCGGTAGCCCTCGCGGTGCAGCGGCTCTTCGCCCGCCTCCGTGAGCTGCTTTTCCACTTCGTCGCACAGGGCGTTGATCTGCGTGTTGGACGTACCGGTGCAGATGACAAAGTACTCCGCGAGCGTCGTGATCTTGTCGATGCGAATAAGTTTGATCTCCTTACCCTTTTTGCCGTCGAGTGCTTTCACGGCGATCTCGGCCATTTCTCTGGAAGGTAACATAGGGGTCTCCTTTTCTTATTTCAGTTTGATGTTGTTTCGTGTTATTTCCCGTTACGGGCGCAGCCACTCAGGCATTTCATCAACGACGGTATCGCTGCTGCCGGTATCGCCCGTATTGCCGCCCTCTCCCGTGCCGGGGTCGGTCGGCGTGACGGGGTCAGGCTCCGTCGGCGTAGTGGCAGTACCGCCATTGTTATCTCCCGTATTGTCAGGGGGAAGTGTTCCGGTATTGTCCGTATCGCCCGTTCCGGGGATCTCCGTGCCGGTGTTGCCGGGATCTGTCGTCTCGCTGCCGTCGGCCGTTTCACTGCCGTTTCCTGTATTGGTTTCCGTCCCGGAATTGCTGCTGGTCCCGCCGAGAATATCTCCGCTGTATCGATCCACAACGACCGGAGGCGCCACTGCAGCCTTGCTGTCCTCCACATGACCGGTGGAAGAGGAAAGCGAACCATCAGAATTGAGCGACATGATGTCAAGGTCGCTCATCGTAAACTTCTCAACAAAGGGGCTGAGCTCGTTGTTCACAATGTCCAGCAGCTCCTGCGCCTTGGGGAAAACATAGTTCTGCGGCCACCTCGGATACGCGCGGCTGTAGACATACAGTGCCGTGTTCGGCATGGTGACAAAGTTGACATCTTCGACCTTGAGCCCGCCCATCACGGCTTGCGAGCCGAACCAGAGCATTTCCTCAAACGTCAGATCCGAGGTGACGTTGTTCTTCACCGCGCGAGCAAAGTCGCCGATCTTCGTCACATTTTTAAGCTGCAAAAGCTGCTCGATCATCGCTTTCAGAAGCGACTGCTGCGTCTTGATGCGGCCAAGGTCGCCGTCCGGATAGCCGTAGTGTATATCGGTGTCGTGGCGGTAGCGCAGCACCTGCATTACATCGCTGCCGCTGAGTTTGCGGTAACCCTTGGTCTGGTGAATGTGCAGATCCTGATAGGGGTCGTCGTAGTTCATGTTGCGCGGCACATCGTAGTAAACGCCGCCCATGGCCTCCACGATCGCGCCGACCGCGTCCCATTCGACAATGACCTGATAGTCCGGCTCGAAGCCGACGAGCTGGGAAATCTCCTTATAGAGTGCCTTGATACCCTTTTCTCCCCCGCCGTAGTAGTTGTAGACGGAGTTGATGCGCTTGACGTCCCAGGGGACGTTGACCATTGTGTCGCGCGGGATGGACATGACCTTCGCCTTCTGGTTCGTCACGTCGTAGCTCGCGAGCAGCATCGTGTCGGTGTTGCCGCCGCCGCCCGTGTCGCGCCCGAGGACGAGCACCGTGTAGAAATCCTTGCTCTTTCGCTCGCCGTCCGCGCGCGGGCGCACGCCGTCGCCGTAGTCGATCTCGTCGACCTGCGTCTGGTTGGGATCCTTCTGCGCATCGCCCTTGTTCGGCAGCTGCGGCGCGCGGATCTTCAGAAGGTAGCTGCCGCCCGCGACCACGCCGCACAGCAGCGCGATGAGCAGCACCTTGGCAAAGAGCCGCCCTGGGTGGGAAAAGGTCTCCTTGACCTGCTCCCACGCCTCGTCGCAGTTGCGCTCGAAAAAGCTCTCTTCATGGTGCACGCGGCGTCCCTCGTAGCGGATGCTGTCTCTGTCGTTTTCGTAAAAGTCCTTATCATTCATGGCTATGTCCTCTCAGCTCGTCCAGTGCTTCCAGCGTGTTGTGATGGACGGGGTTCCCCCGCTCTTCCATCTCCTCCACGGTCATGGTGAGCCCCATCGCAAGCCCTCGGTCAATATCCTCCCACACGACCTTGCGCAGTTCCTCCACGCCGTCGAAGTCGCGGTTCGGCTCGATGTAGTCGGCGAGATAGAGCACCTTTTCCAGCACCGTCATACCGGGCTTACCCGTCGTGTGCCAGAGAATGGCGTTGTAGATCTCGTCGTCCGCGCCGAACACGTCGCGCGCGAGCGCCGCGCCGGTCTTGGCGTGCAGCAGCTTGAGCGCGCGCTGCTCCAGCTCGTCGAGCGCGATGTGGTAGTGCTCGCAGAGCGCGAGCTGCTCTTCCATCGAAAGGCGCTTGGTCGCGTCGTGCAGGAGCGCCGCAAAGCGCGCCTTTTCAACATTTGCGCCGTAGCGTTCCGCGAGCTCCTTCGCCGTCTGCTCGGTGCCGAGCACGTGGGGAATGCGCTTCGCCTTGAGGTAGGAGAGCGCGATGGGTCTCAGTTCCTCTAAGCTTAGACGTTTCAAATCGAGATTTGTTCCATATAAATGCTCACGCAGGATATAGCCGAGCACCGCGGGGGCAAGAAGCCCCGCCGTTTTCCCCTTCGGGATGCGCTCGCGCAGCTCGGTGGACGAAACGTCCACAAGGTTCGGCAGCGTCATCGTCACGATGCGGCTGCCCGGGAACTTTTCCCCAAGGAAATCCCGCTGCGGTGCAAAAAGCGCCTCGCCGTCCTTCTCCGTGCGTCCGAAAGCGCAGAGCCCTGCATGGCGCAGGATCTCCTCCGGCTTGTACCAGTTCTGGAACGAGAGGAACATATCCGTCCCCATCAAAAGCCACAGCTCGTCATTCGGGCGCTGCTCGTGGATCTCGCGCACGGTATCGACGCTGTAACTCTTGCCCTCGCGCGCGACCTCCATATCCGATACCGTGACCGTTATCCCTGTGTCGAGCGCGATCTGCTCCCCCATCAGGCGCGTCATCGCAAGGCGGTGCTCCTTCCCTGCCGCATCGGCGGAGAGTGCCTTGTGCGGCGGAATTCCCGCGGGAATGAGCAGCAGCTCATCGAGTCCCAGATACTTCGCCGCGCTTTCCGCTGCGGCCATGTGACCCAAATGCGGCGGGTTGAAACTGCCGCCGTAAATTCCGATCTTCAAAATTGTTCGACCTCTTTTTCTCTTTTACACGGTCTTTTTCGCCGCCTTGGGCAGCACGATCTTATCCTTCTTGTCCTTTTTGTGCGAGGGGCGGTAGAGCACGAATTTTGTGCCGATGACCTGCACCTGCTCGCTGCGCGTCAAGGCGCTCAGCTCGTCGCACGCCTCGCGCGCGGTGAGCATGCTGTTTTCGAGCACGCGGCACTTGATGAGCTCGCGCGCCTCCAGCGCGTCGTTCGCCTGCTTGACGAGGTTGTCGCCGATGCCGTCCTTGCCGATGTGAACGATCACGTCGAGGTCATTGGAAAGGCTGCGCAGATACGCGCGCTGTTTGCTGCTTAATTCCATAGTATTTCCTTATCCTTTTTATTGATGTTCCGCAAGATAATTCTTGAGCGTTTCCTTGAATGCCCGCAGCGCCTTGCCGCGGTGCGAGATCTCCGCTTTTTCTTCCGCCGTCAGCTGTGCAAAGGTCTTTCGCTTGTCAGGCACGAAGAACACGGGATCGTAGCCGAAGCCGTTTTCGCCCATCGGCGCAAAGGCGATCGTACCCTCGACCTCGCCGTCGTCCTGCAAGACGTCGCCGTTCGGGAACGCGCAGGTGATGGTCGTGTGGAAGTGGGCGCGGCGGTCGGCCTGACCGTGCAGCATCTGCAAAAGCAGGCGGTAGCGGCCGATATCGTCCAGCCCCTCGCCGCCAAAGCGCGCGCTGTACACGCCCGGGCCGCCGTTGAGCGCGTCCACGCACAATCCCGAATCGTCCGCGATGGCGGGCAGCTTCGTCGCCTCCATGACGGCCTTGGCCTTGAGAAGCGAATTCTCGGCAAAGGTCTCGCCCGTTTCCTCCACCTCGATCTTTACGCCGAGGTCGGCCTCCGACACGACCTCCACGCCGAGCTCGCCCAGAATAGCGCTCATTTCCTTCAATTTCTTGGGGTTCTGCGTTGCCAGAACAAATTTCATCGTCAAACCTCCCATGGGTCTTTTTCCCGTCTCTTCCTGCTTTTTTCTTCCCGCTTTTCTTCCTCGCGCTGCGCCTTGCGCTCTTCGCGCTGCGCGCTCATCTTTTCCTGCCAGGCTGTGAACTTTTTATCGAGCTTGTCAAGCGGCCATTCGATCTCCGGCACGGGCACGATGACCACCTTGCAGCTTTCGCAGTAGTATGCAGGCGTCTGGTCATTACCGAATAATCCGCCCTTGACGAGCGTGACGGAATTTTTGTCGTCAGGACCCGAACCAAGCATACCGTCCTCCCCGCGCCCCATCCACTCGATGTGGTCGCGGTAAGCGGGGATCACGCCGTCTCGCATTTCCTTTCCGCAATAGGGGCAAACAGAAGTGATTTCCATATTCGTCTCCTTTTTATCTCGCGAAATGTTTGCTTTTTGTCTTAGATCAGCGCCTTGACGTATTCCTCTGCGTTGAACGGCTGGAGATCGTCGATGCCCTCGCCGAGGCCGACGTACTTCACGGGCACGCCGAGCTCCTGCGCGATGGCGACGCAGATGCCGCCCTTGGCCGTGCCGTCGAGCTTCGTTAAGATGATGCCGGTGAGCCCCGCCGTCTCGCGGAAGACCTTCGCCTGCTGAAGGCCGTTCTGCCCCGTTGTCGCGTCGAGCACGAGAAGCGTTTCCTTCGCGGCGTCAGGCGTTTCGCGGTCGATGATCTTGCGAAGCTTGCCGAGCTCGTTCATCAAATTCACCTTGTTGTGCAGGCGGCCCGCCGTGTCGCAGAGGACGACGTCGACATTTCTCGCCTTCGCCGCCGCGAGCGAATCGAACAGCACCGCGCCGGGATCCGCCCCCTCGACCGAGCGGACGATCTCGCACTCTGCGCGGTTCGCCCAGATCTCGAGCTGATCCGCCGCCGCCGCGCGGAACGTATCCGCCGCGCACAGCAGCACGCGCTTGCCCTCGCCCTTGAGACTGTGGGCAAGCTTGCCGATGGATGTAGTCTTGCCCACGCCGTTCACGCCGATGACCAGCACGACGCTCGGCTGCGTCGATAAGTCGAGCGCGGTGTCGCCCACGTTCAGCTTTTCAATCAAAATCTCGCGCAGCGCCTGCTTCACATCGTCGCCGTGCTGGATGCTCTTCTGGTACACGACGTCGCGCAGCTCTTTCACCGCGTCGTGCGCGACCGTCGCGCCGAGGTCAGCCAGAATGAGACTCTCCTCCAGCTCGTCGTAGAAGTCGTCGTCGATGGTCTCCCACACGATGGTGTCGAACCATGCTTTTTTGATCTTCGCAAAAATACCCATACTCTTTGATTCCTCTCTCGCGCTTATTCCTTAATGTTGAGTTCCTTGGCCATATCGTTCATGTTGATCGTCAGGATCTTGCTCACGCCGCGCTCCTGCATGGTGACGCCGTAGAGAACGTCCGCCGCCTCCATCGTGCCGCGGCGGTGCGTGATGACGATGAACTGCGTCTTTTGCGTGATGCGGCGCATGTAGTTTGCAACGCGCACCACGTTCGGCTCGTCAAGCGCCGCCTCGATCTCATCCATGACGCAAAACGGCGTGGGATGGACCTTCAGAATGGCGAAATACAGCGCGATGGCGACGAACGCCTTTTCGCCGCCCGAGAGCAGCGTGATGGTCTTGAGCGCCTTGCCCGGCGGCTGGACCTTGATCTCGATGCCGCAGGAGAGCACATCGTTTTCGTCCTCCAGCTCGAGCGTCGCCTTGCCGCCGCCGAAGAGCTCCAGAAATGTCTCCTGAAAGCTCTCGCGGATCAGCGCGAACTGCTCTTTGAAAATGACGGTCATCTCGCCCGTGATGCTCTCGATCACGCCGACGAGCTCGCTCTTCGCCTTTTCCACGTCGTCGCGCTGCTCGGTGAGATAGGTGTAGCGCGTGTTCACGCGCTCGAATTCCTCGATCGCGCCGACATTCACGCTGCCAAGGCCGCTGATGGCACGCTTGAGCTCGCCGATGCGGCGGCTCGCCTTAGCGACGCTCTCTAATTCAATGCGCTGCTCCTGCGCGGCGGAGTGCGACAGCTCGTAGTTTTCCCACAGCTTGTCGAGGATCTGCTGCTCCTCCATGGCGCTCGTCGCGCGCTTTTGCTCAAGCTTGCTGACGCTGCGCTCCACGTTGAGCACATTTTCGTTGAGCTCGCGGCCGCGCCGGTCGCTCTGGCTGCGCTCGGCCTCAAGTGCAAGTTTCGCTTTGGAAAGCGCTTCGAGCTCGGCGCGCTTTTCCGTCATTTTGCCGCTCAGCGCGGCGATCTCTTCTTCATGCACGCCGATCTCGCGCCGCGCCTGCTCGCTTGCCGTTTTGTACTGCTCAATGAGCGCCTTTCTGCTCTGCTCGTCGCCCTGCATCTGGGCACGCAGGCCCTCCAAGCTCGCAAGCGACTTTTCCGTGGTCTCGCGCTCGGCGGCAAAGCCCGCAAGCGCGCTCTTGCGTCCGGCGATCTCATCGCCCAGGCGCGAGGTGGAGCGCAGCAGCTCCGTCTGCCCGGAAAGACTCTCCTCCGCCTGCGCGCGCAGCGCGGCGGCCTCGCTCTCCTGCTGCGATGCAAGCGCTTCCTTTTCTTCCATGGCGCGCTTCACCTCGCCGCGGCGGCGGGTGATGGTATCGCGCTCGGTATCCAGTGCTTCCAGCCGCTCGCGCAGCGAGGAAAGCAGCAGATCATAGTGATTTTTGTCGCCTTGCAGCTTGAGCACGGCGTCCTCCGCCGCGCGCTGCTGCCCCTGCGCGACCTCCAGCTCGTATCTCGCCTTGGATAGCTCGCGCTTGGCGTCCTCGGCGGCCTTGGCAGCGAGCGTCAGCTTTTCTGCAAGGCTGCCGCGCCGCGCCGTCAACTCGCGCAGCTCGCCGGCTCTGCTCAAAATGCCCGCGCTGCGGGAGATCGAGCCGCCCGTCATCGAGCCGCCGCGATTCAGAACCTGACCGTCGAGCGTCACGATGCGGAACGCATTCGAAAACTTACGCGAGATCGTGATGCCGCAGTCGAGATCCTCGACCACGACCGTGCGGCCGAGCAGGTTTTTGAAAATGCCGTCGTATGCGCGCTCGTATTCCACAAGTTCGCTCGCAAGGCCGACGTAGCCGTACTCGTTCTGCACGCGCGCATCGCGCAGCGCTTCGCCGCGGATCGTCGAAAGCGGCAGGAAGGTCGCGCGCCCGCCATCGCGCTGCTTTAAGAGCTGGATGGCGCTCTTGGCATCCTCCTCGCGCTCGACGACAATGTTTTGCAATCCCGCACCGAGCGCAATCTCGATCGCAACGGCGTACTTCTTGTTGACCTTCATCAGACCCGCTACCGGGCCGTGCACGCCGCGCAGGGCATTGCGCTCGCGCGCCTGCATGACCGTGCGCACCGCCTTATTGAAGCCCTCGTACTCCTTTTCCATCTCGCTGAGTAAGCGGATGCGGGAGTCTAAGTTGTTCATCTCCATCGTGAGGGAAACGTGCTGCTCGCCCGTCTCCTTCTCGCGCTCGATTCTGCCCTGCATCTTCATCGTGTGGCCGGCGATGATATTGCGGATAGCGTCGGCTTCCTCCTGCGCACTTTCGAGCGCGCGGCGGTTCTCCGCGGCACTTTTGCGCGTTTCAGAAAGCTGGGCTTCCCCGCTCTCCTGCTCGGCGGCGATGGCGCTCTCGCGCTCGTCCATTTCAGAAAGCGTCGAGCGCAGGGCGGCAACTTCCGCGCGGCTGTCCGCCGCGGCGGACAAGGCAAGCGCCTCACGAGCGCGCAGGGCCTCCGCTTCGCTCGCAGCCTCGCCCGCGTTTTTCGACAGTTCCTCCGCCTGCTTGAGCAGCGCAGCGAGCGCCGTTTCGACTTCGTTTTTGCTTCTCTCCAGCTCTTCGATACGCGCGCGCTGCTGCGCGATCTGCTCGTCCATCGAGCCGACGCGGTCGGACTGGCTTCTCAGCTCCTCCTCCACGCGCGCGATATTTTCCTCGTTGTGCGCGATGCCCGTTTGCAGCACCGCCACGCAGGATTCCTGTTCCTTTACCTGCGCATCGAGCGCGGAAAGCGCCGTGCGCTCCTCCTCCTGCGCGATGTCGTTTTCGTGGATACGCGCGGAAAACTGCTCGCTCGCGGCGTACAGCGCCTCGAGGTCGGCATTTGCCTTATTGAGTTCCTCGCGCGCAAGGGCAAGGTCGGTGTCGAGCTTGATGGCGCTCGTGCGGAGCGTTTCGAGATTCTCAAGCCACACGGAAATTTCCAAAAGGCGCAGCTCGTCGCGGTAGATGAGATATTGCTTCGCTGTCTCCGCCTGCGCGCGCAGAGGGTCGACCTGCAATTCAAGCTCGGCGATCTTGTCGTTGATGCGCACTAAGTTCTCCTCTGTGCGCTCAAGCTTGCGCTCGGTCTCCTCCTTGCGGTAGCGAAAGCGGGAAATGCCCGCCGCCTCCTCAAAGATCTCGCGGCGGTCGCCGCTCTTTTGCGACAGGATCTCGTCGATGCGGCCCTGACCGATGATGGAATAGCCCTCGCGGCCCATGCCGGTGTCCATGAAAAGCTCATTCACGTCGCGCAGCCGTACGGACTGCTTGTTGATGTAGTATTCCGATTCGCCGCTGCGGTAGTACCGGCGCGTGACGGCGACCTCGTTTTCCTCCATGCTGGGGAAAATGTGCTCGGTGTTGTCGAGCACAAGCGTCACCTGCGCAAAGCCCATCTGGTTGCGCGTTTCCGTGCCGCCGAAGATGACGTCCTCCATCTTCACGCCGCGCAGCGATTTGCTCGACTGCTCGCCCATGACCCAGCGAATGGCGTCCGAAATATTCGATTTACCGCTTCCGTTCGGGCCGACGATGGCGGTGATGTCCTCACCAAAGTTGAGCACCGTCTTGTCCGGGAAGCTCTTGAAGCCCTGGATCTCCAATGCCTTTAAGTACACGGGCAAATTCCTCCTTGGAAAAAGCGCGTCATTTGCAATCAGGGTATAATGACACAGTTTAACTAATACTATATACCATTTTTTTGCCGCCTTTTCAAGGCCATTCGATGAACAAAGCGTAAAAAGACGCCCGAAGACGTCTTTTTTCACTCATTTTTCTTCTTTTTCTTCTCGATCAATTCGTACAGCGCCTCCAGCGCGTCGGACAGGCCGCCGAGCCGCCCGACAAGCCCGCAGGCAACCGCCTCCTCCCCGTAGAGCACGCTGCCAACATCGGAGGCCAAGTCCTGCGTATCCATCATCAGCGCGAGAAAGCGCTCGCGTGTGATGTTCGAATGCTTGGTCACAAAGCGCACGATACGCTCCTGCAAGCGTTCAAAATACTGGTAGGTCTGGGGTGCGGCGATGATCGTGCCGCTTGTGCGCACGGGGTGAATGGTCATCGAGGCCGACGGCGCGATCATCGTCACCATCGGCGCGACCGCGAGCGGCACGCCGATGGAGTGCCCGCCGCCGAGAACGAGCGAGACGGTAGGCTTTTTCATTCCCGAAATGAGCTCGGCGATGGCAAGCCCCGCCTCCACGTCGCCGCCGACGGTGTTGAGCAGGAATAAAACACCGTCGATGTCCTCGCTTTCCTCGAGATACGCAAGGAGCGGCAGCACGTGCTCGTACTTGGTCGCCTTCTGCGTATTCGGCAGCAGCATGTGTCCCTCGATCTGCCCGGCGATGGTCAGGCAATGAATGGCGGCGCGGCTATTCTTGATGACGACCGAGCCGTAGTCGATGACGGGCTGAATGGGCGGCAGCAGCGGCTCCTGATCGTTCTTTTCCCTCTCGCGTGAGGGTTTTGTTTCGTTTTTCATGGCATATCCTCCCGAAAGTCATTTTCGTTAGGATTTGCAAAAAGCGGGCAAAGCATACGAAAAAGCGCCCGAAGGGTTTTCCTTCGGGCGCGCAGTTTCAATTGTGATACGTCAGCAGTTCTTCAACGCTCTTGCGCTTCGGCGCGGCGGGCTCCTCGTCGGGATACCCAAGGCCGATCACGCAGCCGACCTTCTGGTTTTCCGGAATGTGCAGCAGGTCAATGATCTTCTCTTCATCAAAGTAGCCGGTGATGACCGTGCCGACGCCGCGCTCCCATGCGGCAAGGCAGAACGTCTGCGCCGCGATGCCCGCGTCGAACATCTCAAAGCCCGCCTCCTTCGGCGTTGCATACGAGCCGTCGCGCTCAAAGCCTGATCGCCCCGTGATGTAGGTGAGCACCATGAGCGCAGCGCAGCTTTTGAGCGTCTTTTCGTTGAACTTAAAATCAAGCACCATCTCTTCCGCCATCTTGTCGATCGTCGCGCGGTCCTCCACGAGAATGTAGCGCGCGATCTGCGTGTTCTTCCACGACGGGGCGTAGGCCGCGTCCGCGACAATTTCCTCGATAACCTTGTGCGGGACGGTTTCCTGCTTGTACTTGCGGATACTTCTTCTGGTTCTGATCGCCTGTGATACGTCCATTTTTTGCTCTCCTTTGACGTTTATTACTTTTCCGTGCCATAGAAAAACAGCGCGACCGTTCCCGGGCCGACATGCGCGCCGGTGACCGGCTCATAGCAGACGGACAGGCATTCGCCGGTGAAGCCCTTGTCCCGCAGCAGCGCAAGGAGCGCCTCCGCACCCTCGGGGTTATCCGCGTGGGCGATGCCGATGCTCTCGCTCTTATCGAGCGCGCGGGTATCAAAATAATTTGCAAGCTCCGCGTAGGCGCGCTTCAGACCGCGCACCTTGCCGCAGGAGACGATGTGTCCCGTCTCATCGCCGCGCAGGATCGGCTTAATGCTCAGCACCGTGCCGATGAGCGCCGTCGCGCCGGAAATGCGCCCGCCGCGCTTGAGGTAGGCAAGGTCGTCCACGGTGAAAAACTGGCACATGTGCGGTCTGCGCACAAGCAGCTGTTCCTTGATCTCTTCGAGGCTCTTCCCTTCCTCGATCATCTCCGCCGCCTCCAGCACCTGCAAGCCTTCGCCGAGCGAAGCAGCATAAGTGTCGATGGTCACGATCCTGCGCTCAGGATAGCGCTCCGTCAGTTCGCCCGCGGCGATGGCTGCGGCCTGCGCCGTGCCGCTGATGCCACCGGACATACCGACATAGAGCACATCGTCGCCCGCGGAGAGCGCCCGCTCAAAGTATTCCTCCATCAGCGCAGGACTGACCATCGACGTTTTGACGATCGCGCCCTCGCGCATCGCGCCGTAGAACGCCGCGCCGTCAAAATCCATATCATCGGGATAATCTGTCTCTTTCCCGTCCACCGTATAGGAAAACGGAATGACCGTGATGTGATACTTCTTCGTCAGCGCCACCGGCAGGTTCGCGGACGTATCGGTAAATAACTGGAGCATGACTCTCTTCCCTTTCTGATCGTTCTCAAAATAGGCGTATGACAGCTTATCACGCTCTTTGCGCTTATGCAAGCAGAATTGCAGGAATTTTGCACTTTATTGATCTTCTTTTCCCTTTTGCAGAAGAAAATGCAGGGGACTCCCTCAAAATGAGAGAGTCCCCTTTGCTGTTTTCTGCTTACGCCTGCTCGAAGATGGTCTTCATGCACTTGTAGGTCATATAGCAGTCGAGCTTGGCAACCGTTTCATACGGCGCGTGCATCGACAGCACCGGAACGCCCGCATCGAGCGTGTCGATGTTGCGCTGCGCCATGAACTTGGCGACCGTACCGCCGCCGCCGGCGTCGGTCTTTCCCATCTCGGCGATCTGCCAGAACACACCGTTGTCGTTCATCAGCTTTCTCACCTTGCCAACGACCTCGGCGCTCGCGTCGCTCGCGCCGCCCTTGCCGCCGGAGCCGGTGTACTTGCACAGCGCCACACCGTAGTTGACGAACGAGGAGTTGCGCTTGTCGTACACGTCGGCAAAGTTCGGATCATACGCCGCCGTCACGTCCGCGCTCAGGCAGAAGGAGTTGGCAAAGCAGTCGGCGAGCGCCACGCCCTGCGTGCGGCACATATCACCCATGAACCACTCAAACGCCTGAGAGAGCATGCCGGAAACACCCTCCGAGCCGATCTCTTCCTTGTCGGCGAAGATGCAAACGGCAGTCTTCTTGGGGGAAACGGCATCGAAAATGCCCGCAAGCTCTGCATAGGCGCAGACGCGGTCGTCATGGCCGTAGGAAGCGATGAAGCTGCGGTCGAAGCCGATGTCGCGCGCCTTGCCGGCGGGCACGACCTCGATCTCAGCGGAGATGAGATCCTCCTCCGTCATGCCGTACTTCTCGTTGAGGTACTGCATAACGCCCAGCTTGAAGCGGTCGGAGCAATCCTCATCTGCGATGGGACGGCCGCCGAGCAGCACGTTCAGGCTCTCGCTCGGAATCGCCTCGTTGAGGGGCTTTTTGCCCTGCTCGCGGCCAAGGTGCGGGAGAAGATCGTTGATGATGAACTGCGGGTCGCCTTCCTCGCCGCCGATGTGAATGGCAACGCTCTTGCCGTCGCGCAGCACGGCCACACCGTGCAGCTCGAGGGGAATGGTCACCCACTGATACTTGCGGATACCGCCGTAATGATGGGTCTTGAGGTACGCCATGGCGTTTTCCTCATAGAGGGGATTCGGCTTGAGGTCGAGGCGGGGCGCGTCGGTGTGCGCCGCGCCGATGTTCGCGCCGTGGCTCAAGTCCTCGCTGCCGATGACGGCGAGCATGATGCCCTTGCCGCGGTTGTTGAAGTAGACTTTGTCGCCCGCAGCAAGCCTCATGCCGGCTTCATAGGCCTTGAAGCCCTTCTTCTTCGCCAGCTCGATGCAGTACTCCACGCAAAGGCGCTCGGTCTTGCCGTGGTTGAGGAATTCCTTGTAATCCTCACAATAGGCGTTCATCGCCTTTTCTTCCTCTGCGCTCAGACGGTCGTAGCCGTTCTTGGGAGCGTAGAGCAGCTTTTCCGCAAGCTTGTTCTTTTCACTCATCTCTCAGTTTCCTCCTTCAAAGTTTTGATGATGGTATGGATATAGACTTCTGCCGCATTCTCCGCCGCAGCGGCGGTGGGCAGATCGTTCACAAATTCGTAGTCGCAGCGCGTGCGGAAGTACTCTGCACTCTGCTGCGCGGCGACGCGCGACCTCGCATAGTCCTCCGTGATGCTGTCGCGCGCCATGATGCGCTTGACCCGTACCTCTTCAGGCGCCGTTACGGCGACGGTCGCGTCGCAGATCGCGCCAAGGCCGCACTCGATGAGCTTGATGGCGTCAAGCCCGATGAGCTGTTTATCGCTCGCCGCCATGCGGCGGGCGCACTCGCGCGGAACGTGCGCGCGGACGATGGCGTCCAGCTCAGAGAGCTTTTCCTTGTCATGGAAGACGATCAGACCAATGGCGTGCACGTCCACGCTGCCGTCCGCTCGGAAGATCGCGCCGCCGAATGCCTTTCGCAGCGCCGCGCGCAGACTTTCATCGCTCCCAAGCATTTCATGGTAGATCCTGTCGCAATCGAGCACGCACGCGTCCTGTTTTTGGAGCGCGCGCAGCAGGCTCGTCTTCCCCGCGCCCGTGCCGCCGGTGATGCCGATGACGATCTTGCCGTCGTCCGCGTCCTCCACATGGAAGCCCGCGGCCTTTTTGAGTCGGTTTCCGATGGCAAGGCCAAGGCCTTTACTGTCCGGGCACTGCGCCCATATTTCGCCGACATTCGTCTCGTCGAACGTCCGCAGCGCGTCGAAGACATGCTGTGCCTGCGCGCGCTTGTCGCCGCTCGCGCCGAGGGGGTGAACGATGTGCCCTGCAAAGAGCGGCACGAACTCATCAAAGCAGATCACGCCCGCGTCCTCCGATGCGTGGGTCAGAAGATAGCGCGCGCTCGCCTTCGCCCCACCGGTAACAACCGTGACGGGGGCTTTGGGCGCGTAGTGGCGGTATTTCATGCCGGGGGCACGCGGCTTTTCGCCCTCCCCCATCTTCTGCGTCACGGCCTTGTCGACCGTCACCTCGCCCAGCGCGTCGCGCAGGCTCTCGAGCGGCAGTCCACCCGGGCGCAGGAGCTGCGGCGGCGTAACCGTGAGATCGATGATCGTCGACTCGACGCCCACCTCGCAGGGGCCTCCGTCCACGATGCCGTCGATCTTCCCCCACATATCCTCGCGCACGTGCTCCGCCGTCGTGCAGCTGGGGCGGCCCGAGGTGTTGGCGCTCGGCGCGGCGACGGGCACGCCCGCCTTTTCGATGATGGCGCGCGTCACCGCATGGTCTGGGCAGCGCATGCCGACCGTCTCAAGTCCGCCCGTCGTGCGCAGCGGCACGCAGGGTTTTTTCTTCAGGATCATCGTCAGCGGGCCGGGCCAGAAGCGCTCGGCCAGCTTGTAGGCCGCGTCCGGCACGTCCTCACAGTAGCGCGTAAGCCAGCTTGCGTCGGGAATGTGCAGAATAAGGGGGTTATCCTGCGGGCGGCCCTTGGCTTCGAAAATATGCAGCACGGCGGTCTCATCGAGGCCGTTTGCGCCAAGACCGTAGACCGTCTCCGTCGGGATGGCCAGAAGCCCGCCGCGGCGCAGAATGTCCGCCGCCTGCGCGATGCTCTCTTTATCCTCCACCGTGCGGAGGGTAAACCATTTTGTCTCCAATGTTCTCTCTTCTTTCTTAAGCCTCGGTGCTCTCGCGCAGCTTTTCCGCCTGCTCCTGCATCGTCAGCGCGTCGATGATAGGGTCTAAATCACCGTTCATCACGGCGTCGATGTTGAAATTCTTATTCTCGCCCGTCAGGCGATGGTCAGTCACGCGGTTTTGCGGGAAGTTGTAGGTGCGGATGCGCTCGTTTCGCATGCCGCTGCCGACCTGCGCGCGGCGCTCGCTCGTGATCGCGCCCTCCACGCGCTCGCGCTCAGCTTCGTAGAGCTTGCTCGCGAGCATCGCCATACACTTGGCGCGATTCTGGAGTTGGGATCTCTCCTCCTGACACGAGACGACGATGCCCGTCGGCTTGTGGATGAGGCGCACGGCAGAGCTCGTCTTATTGACGTGCTGGCCACCCGCACCGGAAGCGCGGTAGACCTGCATTTCGATGTCCTCGGGCCGGAGGTCGACATCGACCTCCTCCATCTCCGGCAGCACCGCGACCGTCGCGGTCGATGTGTGCACGCGCCCGCCGGACTCGGTTTCCGGCACGCGCTGGACGCGGTGGACGCCGGATTCAAACTTGAATCTCGAGTACGCCCCGTCGCCGCTGACGATAAAGTCAGCTTCCTTTACACCGCCCAGCTCCGTGTCGTTGTAGTTCAAAAGCTCCACGCGATAGCCGCGCTTTTCCGCGTACATCGCATACATGCGGTAGAGGTCGGCAGCAAACAGCGCGCTCTCCTCCCCGCCCACACCGCCGCGGATCTCGACGATGACGTTCTTGTCGTCGTTCGGGTCGCGCGGCAGCAGCAGCACGCGCAGCTCGTCGAAAAGGCGCTCTTTTTCCGCCTTGGCAGCGTTCAGTTCCTCCTGCGCTATGTCCTTGAGCTCGGGGTCGGATACAAGCTCCAGCGCCTGCACGATGTCGTCCTCACACTTCAGGTACGCGCGATAGGCCTCTACCACGGCGGAGAGCTCCTTCTGCTCGCGCGTGAGCGCGCGCAGCTTCTTTGGGTCAGCGTAAATTTCCGGCACTTCGAGCAGCTCGCCGATCTCGTCATAGCGGCGCGCGAGCTGTTTGAGCTTTTCCCACATCAGGCCTTGTCCTCCGCAATGAAGTCAGAGCAGGCCTTGACGAACTGGTCGCGCCAGAAGTGGTAGCCCGCGGAATCGGGGCAGAGCGAGACTTCCGCCACGTGCGGTGTCTGCAAATAGAGATCCATCTGGCGGAACACGTCCTTATAGTCCTGTTCGCTCTTGTGCGTGATGAGGTACGCTGCGTTCTGGATCTCATAGCCGCGGCGCTTCAAAAAACCGCGGATCACGCTCGAGCAGCGGCCCGCCCACACGGGCGTGCCGAGAATAACGAGCTTGTAATCCGAGAGCGGACGCGCGCACTTCGGGCGCGAAACGGCGCTCGTGCGCTTGTGCATCGCATCGAAGCAGCAGCGAAGATACCCCATCGTGCCGCCGCGGTCGATCTTGTCGCGGATCTCCAGGCATTCGCAGCCCAGTGCCTCAGCGACTTCCTCCATGGCTTTTTTCGTGTTTCCCGTGCGGGAATAGTAAAGGCATAAAATGTTATCGTTCATACTCAGTTTCCTCTCAGCAGGAGCCAACCGGTGGCAAAGGCCTCCCGCACATAGTAGTTGAGCTGCAAAGCATCGTAATACGCGCTGCGCGGCAGCGTCGCCGCCACACCGCAGGCCCATGGCACACCGGCAATTCGTCCGGCTCTATAAATATGATAGTCATTTGTCACATAGGCAAACGTCCCCGCTGTATCAAGACCGTTTTCTGCCATGATCGCGTAGCTGAAATCAAAATTCTCCTGCGTGCTGGTGGACTTGTCCTCGCGGTAAATGCGGCTCTCGTCCACGCCGTGGGCGATGAGCCAGTCGGCCATGCAATCGGCCTCGGAAATATCCTCTCCCGGCCCCTGTCCGCCTGAGCAGATGATGGGAATATCCGGCTTGTCGGCGATGAAATCGAGCGCTGCACGCAATCTTGACGAGAGCATCAGCGACGGCTTCGTACCGTTCACACCCGCGCCTAAAATGATAACGCACTGCGCGTCCTCTGCGCGTGCATCGGTATGCGCATCGCGAATGACAAGGGACTCAAGATAGACAAAGGCCGCAAAGCCGCAGCACACGAGCACGAGCAGAACACGCTGCCCCCACTTCGCCCACGCGTGCTCGGAATACTGCGCAAGCAGCGCAAAGACGATCAAAAGCGCCGTCAGACACCAGAACAGGAGTCCTGCAAAGCGCACGCCGGGCACAGCCCGGCACATAGCGCCGAGCACGGCGCAGACCGCTGCCGCCGTCCACAGTCTTTTTTGTCTCTTCATGGTACGTTCCTCATTCGTCCGCCTGCTCGGCGAGCATCTCCCACTTTTCCATCAGCGCGCCGAGCGTCTCCTCGGCCGCTTCCTTTTCTTTGTAAATTTCGCTGTAGCGCTCATAGTCGCCCCCAGCCTCTTCAAGCCGCTGCTCGATCTCGGCGATGGCCGCTTCCTGCGCCGAAATTTCCTTTTCGCAGATGGTAAGTTGCCGCCGCGCCTGCTGCGCGGAGCGATTCGGCTTCGGTTTTTCTGTAACCGTCTTTTCCTTTACAGCCTTTGGTGTATGGTCGATCTTGTTCTGTGCCTCCAGCGCCTTGACCTGCCGGTAGCGGGCAAAGCCCATCGGATAGTCCGTAATGACGCCATTCTCCAGTTCCCACACGCGCGTTGCAAAGCGGTTGATAAAATAGCGGTCGTGGCTGACGAAGAGAAGCGTCCCGTCGTAGCTCTCCACCGCCTCCTCGATCCACTCGCGGGACGCGATATCGAGGTGGTTCGTCGGCTCGTCAAGAATGAGAAGGTTCACTTCCTCGTCCATCAGAATGCAGAGCTTCAATCGGCTCAGCTCACCGCCGGAGAGCACGCTCACGCTCTTAAAAACGTCCTCGCCCGTAAAGTGGAACGCAGCCAGACGGTCACGCGCTGTCTGCGGCGTGATGTTGCGCTTGGAGTAGAGCATCGTGTCGACCAGGTTCCGCTCCGGCACGTCGAAGGTGACGATCTGCGGCAGGTACGCCGTTCTGACCGAGGGCCCGAATTTGATCTTGCCCTCGTCGGGATACTCCTCTTCCATGAGCATCTTGATAAGCGTTGACTTGCCCGTGCCATTGTCGCCGATGAGCGCGATGCGCTCGCCGCCGCGCACCTGCAAGTCAACATCGTGGAAGAGTACGCGGTCGCCAAAGCTCTTTTTGAGCTTTCTGAGCGCAAACACCTCGTCGCCGTAGAATTCCTGCGACTTGAACTGTACGTTAAGTGCCCGTTCCTTCGTAGGCTTGTCCGTCGTGCGCATGCGCTCAATGCGCTTTTCCATCGACAGCGCACGGCGGTAGGTCTTGTCCATGCCCTTGAAGGCGAACATGCGCAGCTGCTCGGCGCTCTTTTCAAGCTGAGCGATCTTGGCCTGTTCCTTTTCGTATTGGCGCATTTTTTCGAGATAGCGCCGCTCCTTTTCCACCGCGTAGAAGCTGTAGTTGCCGCTGTAGAACTCCGCCTTGCCGTCGAGCACCTCGATGACGCGGGTGATGGTGCGATCCAAAAAGTAGCGGTCATGCGAGATGGCGACGACCGTACCCTTAAAGGTGGAAAGGTACTGCTCCAGCCACTCGATGGCATGCAGATCGAGGTGGTTCGTCGGCTCGTCGAGCAGCAGAATGTCGGTATCCTCTAAAATGAGGCGGCCGAGGTTCACACGCGTCTTTTCGCCGCCCGAGAGTGTGTCGAACAGGCGCTCGCGCATCTCCGGCGGGATGGAAAGGCCGTTCGCGACCTTGTTGATGGGCGTCTCGGTGTCGTACCCGCCAAGGCCCTCGAACTTTGCAGAAAGCTCTCCGTAGCGGCGCAGCGTTTCCTCGCTCTCGTCGCCGTTTGCCATCTTCTCGGAGAGGGCGTTCATCTCGTCCTCCAGCCGCTGCATGCGCGAAAAGGCGCTCTTGAGCACATCCTCGACCGTGTAGCCCTCAGGATACACGGGGATCTGCGAAATGAGGCCGAGCCTGCGGCCCGAGGCGATGCTCACCTCGCCCGCGTCATAATCAAGCTCCCCCGTCAGGATACGAAAGAGCGTTGTCTTGCCCGCGCCGTTTTTGCCGAGCAAGCCCACGCGCTCGCCGGTATCGACCTGAAAGGTGATGCCGTCCAATATTTTCTTTTCGAGATCAAAGGACTTCACAAGTCCCGATACGCTGATGTCGATCATGCCTTGGTCAGCTCTTCCACGATGGTCTCAAAGTGCATGGAGTGCGAGGCCTTGACGAGCATCGCCATATCCGCCGCGAACGCCGCCTTGATGGCGTCCATCGCCTCCTCCACGCTCTGAAACCACTGCACAGAGCCGTTCCCTTCTAAATAGTTTTTTGCCCGTGCACCGATCGCGATCACCGTGTCGATGCCCAGTTCCTTTGTGAGCTCGCCGATCTCGCGGTGCGCGCTCTCGGTGAGGTCTCCAAGCTCGGCCATGTCGCCGATGACGGCGGCTTTTTTGCCGCTGCTCGCCGCTAAAACGCGCAGCGACGCCGCCATCGACTGGGGCCCTGCGTTGTAGCAGTCGTCGAGCAGGCGGCGATTTTCGGAAAGCGCAATGACGTGCATGCGCGAGCCCGCCGGTTCATAGGCCGCAACACCGCGCTCAATCTCTTCCTTCGTTTCGCCAAGGTACTCGCCGATGGCCGCGGCCATCGCCGCGGCGTAGACCATGTGCTTGCCCGGCGCGGGGATCGCGAGCGCATAGCGCTCCTTCTCCGTCGTCACGGTGCAGCGGATACCGTCGATGCCGAGGTCTTCGACCTCGCTCACGCGGACATTGCAGTGCGCAGACAAGCCGCATCGCAGAATGTTCTGCGGCAGCGTGACGGTATCGAGCAGCTCATCGTCGCCGTTTAAGACGGCGAGACCGTCTTTTTTGAGGTTTTCAAAGATCTCGCACTTGGCCTTCAGAATGTTTTCGCGCGACCCGAGATATTCAATGTGCATATCGCCGACGTTCGTGATAACGGCGATGTCGGGCTTTACCATCTCGCCAAGATACCGGATCTGCCCTGCGCGATCCATGCCCGTTTCGATGACCGCCGATCGATGCTTGGTGGAAAGCCCCAGCAGCGTCTGCGGCGTGCCGATCTCGTTATTGAAGTTCGCGGCGGTCTTGAGCGTGTTGAACTTCACACCCAGCACCGAGGCGATCATTTCCTTTGTTGTCGTCTTGCCGACGCTGCCCGTCACCTGCACAAACGGAATGGAAAACTGAGAACGGTACCACGCGGCCAGGTCCTTGAGCGCAAGCAGCGTGTCGGGTACTTTGATGTAGAATTTCCCGGGCAGCAGCGCTTCCGGCACACGCGCGCAAAGGCAGCCCTCCGCGCCCGCGGAAAGCGCCTTTTCGATGTAGTCGTGTCCGTCGAAGCGCTCGCCGACGAGCGGCAGGAACACCTCCCCCGCCTTGACGGTACGGCTGTCGGTATTCACACCGAAGATCTTCGCCGCCGCATCACCCTGCAAAAGCTCGCCGCCGGTCGCCGCGAGCAGCTCTTTTACCGTGATGGTCTCCATTTACAGTCCTCTCTTCTGCTTCAGCGACTCTTCGACGATCTTCTCGCACAGCTCTTCGTAGCCGATGCCGACCGCCGCTGCCTCCTGCGGAAGAAGGCTCGTCTTCGTCATGCCGGGCAGGGTGTTGATCTCAAGGAAGTAGGGCGTGCCGTCGGGCGTGACGATAAAGTCCGCGCGGGAATAAACGCTCAGTCCGATCAGACGATAGACCGTTTCGGTTGCGGTGCGCACGCGCATTTCCCAATCCTCGGGAATGGGAGAGGGGCAGATCTCCTCCGCCGCGCCCGCCTGATATTTGTTGGCATAGTCATAAAAGCCCGTCTTCGGAATGATCTCGATGGACGGCAGCGCCTTGCCCGCGATGATGCCGACCTGGATCTCGCGGCCGGAGATGTACTGCTCGAGCACGACCTGCGCGCCGAATTGCAGGCACTCTTCAAGCGCTTTTTTGAGCTCCGCGCCCGTACGCGCGATGGAAACGCCGACGGACGAACCATTGGCCACAGGTTTCACGACGCAGGGAAGCTTCGTTTCGGAAACGAGCTTGCCGATCTCATTCGCCGTATAGCGCACCGTGCGCCACTGCGGCGTGATGACATATTCCGACACCAGACGCTTGGTAAGATCCTTATCCATTGCGATGGCGCTTGAGAGATAGCCCGCGCCGGTATAGGGAATGCCGAGCAGGTCAAAGGTCGCCTGCACGCGGCCGTCCTCGCCGCAGGTGCCGTGCAGGGCAAGGAATACAATGTCCGCCTTGGCGCATACATCGAGCACACCCGTGCCGAACATGCTGCGGCTCTGATCCTTGCGGCTCGCACGCACGGCGGCAAGATCCGGCTCCGCCTCAGCGACGGAATAGTCGCCGCAGAAGCCGTCCGGCGCATCAAAAACGTCGTCAAGCTTGCCCTCATAGTCCTCAAAGCCCAGGAACATATCCACTAAGATTGCCTGATGGCCGCGAGAACGCAGCGCACGGCAGATCTTGTTGCCGCTTGAGAGCGAAACATTTCGCTCCATGCTCAGTCCACCCGCTAAAACAACGATACGCATATCGTTTTCCTCCTTATTTCTGAAAGGGGCATCACCGCCCCCCGTTTATCCATACTATACTAATATACACTTTACCACAGCTTTTTCCCAATTACAAGCAAAAGAGAACGGCTGAAAACCGTTCTCTTTTGTTTGCTTTTCCTTATTTTCCTCAGCCGAAGAGCCCGGAAAGAAGCCCGCCCTTTTCATTGCGGTCATTCCTGAGCGTCATCGCCGCGCTGAGCATTTCCGCCGCCTGTGCGCGCGTCACGCCCGAGCGCATCTCGTCGGCAGAAAAGCGCCCGCTCTCGATGATGCTGACGGACTGCAAATTCGCCACTGCCTGCGCGCACCAGGCATTCTCTGCGTCCTGCGCGTCGTAATCCGAGAGGTCAACGTCCGTCACGCGGAGCAGCCGGTTCAGAACGACCGCCGCCTCGTTGAGCGTGATCAGATCACCTGCGCGAAAGGCAGCGCCCTCCGCTGTACTGACGCCGGACACCACTCCCGCGTTCAGTGCGCTCACGGCATAGCCCTTTGCCCAGGAGGGAATGCTTGCATCGTCGCAAAAGCCGGTCATCTGCACTTCTTCCGCGCTCACGTCCATCGCCGCAAGCGCCATGGCGATAAATTCGCCGCGCGAGAGCGTGCGCTCCGGCTCAAAGAAATAGCTGCCGCCGAGCCTTGCCCCCGTAAAAACGTCGTGCTCGGCAAGATCGACCGCCGCCGTGTGCGCGCGGTTACCGGCCATGTCGGCATAGCAGACGCCGCTATTCGCCTTTTCGATCGTAACGCTCACCGTTGCCGGAAGCGACGTGTTGCCGTAGGCATCGCTCGCCGTATAGGTGAAGCTGTCGCTCCCGAGCTTGCCATGCGGCGTATAGACAAAGCCGAGGCCGTCCTCTGTCAGTGTGACGGTTCCCTTTTTCGCCTCCTGCGCAATGGCAAAGGTGATCTCGTCGCCCTCGTTGTCCACAGCGCGGAACGCGCCTTCATACGCAACGCCGCGGAAGACCCTGATCGCCATATTTTCCGCTACTGGCGCGCCGTCGGCGGCCTTGACCTCCTCCTTGCTCTTGCCGAACAGCGCCGATGCACTCTGCGCCGGCACGAGGGTAAGCAACAACAGCGCCATCACAAACGGCAGCGCGCGCCAGAATTCTTTTCGCTTTTCCATATTGAAATGCTCTCCTTCCAAATAAAACTTGCGGAGTTATTGTTTACCGCGCGGTGAAAAGTATGCAAAATTGCATTTCTACAGCGCAAAGCGCTGCTCCTTGTTCCCCGCGCCGCGCAGGGGGACGCGGACAAGGGGGCCATTCTCTTTCGCAAAAGAGAATGGCCCCCTTGAACCCCCAAGAGAAAGGTTTTGATCGGCAGTCTCAGGCTTGAATGGCCCTTGTGCCTCCGGAATGAGAATACCTGCGCGCGGCGTTGCCGCGTTTGGTGTTGCTATACGACTTGCCTCTGCTCCTATTATCCGCTGCCGCTCTGCTGATCTTGTAGGAGTGCAGCCTAATCGCCGTCTACCGATGGTGCGCATATCGCGGCGAGCACAGCAATGCCGCCTTGGCAGGCAACAACAGAATTGATAAAATCCAAAGTAGACGGAAATTGCGTAAGACCTCCGACACGCAGGCAAAGCGACAGCGAAGATAGAAGAAAGTCAAATCGTTTAGATACATCATCAAGCAGGCACCTGATTGTGCAGCGCGTGCAGTTCTTCAAGCTGCAATCTGACAATACAAAGTCTTTCTCTTGGGGTTCCAAAGGGGATATTCTCTTTTGCGAAAGAGAATATCCCCTTTGACCCGTGCAGCGCCTTTGGCGCTGCTTCCTCGCGGCACACGTGCCGCGACTCACTTTGCACCTGAGCAAAACCGCACAGAGAATTTTCCAAAAGCCTATTGACTTTTTCAAAGTCAGAAGTTATACTTGAACAGCCGCTTTGAATGGGCTTAAAGTTTCGGAAGGTTTCGAGGCTTTTCGAACGCCCCCGACAGCGAGTCCGTAATTAAGGAAAGAGGTGCAAGTAATGCAAGCGATCATCGTTACCGGCGGTAAGCAGTATGTTGTGAACGAGGGCGACACCCTGTTCATTGAGAAGCTCCCCGTCGAGGCGGGCGACGCCGTTACCTTCGATCAGGTTTTGGCGATCGTTGACGGCGAAAACACCAAGTTCGGCACTCCCGTGGTGGAGGGCGCGAAGGTGGAGGCCACCGTCGTCAAGAACGGCAAGGGCAAGAAGGTCCGCGTCTACAAGTACAAGGCCAAGAAGGGCTATCACAAGCGTCAGGGTCATCGTCAGCCTTATACCAAGGTTGAGATCGGCAAGATCTCCGTCTAAGGCATGACCACTGTTACTTTCCTCACTGAAGGAAAACGCATCATCGGTTTTGATGCCAAGGGACACAGCGGTTACAGCGAAGCAGGATCCGACATCGTCTGCGCGGCGATCACAAGTGCGGTCCGCCTTGTGGAAAGCACCGTGAACGATGTGCTTGGCCTCGCCGCTTCCGTCAAGGTCCATGAACGCTCCGGCGCTGTGGAATTCCGGCTCCCCGGCGGTCTGTCCGCCACGAACGAGAGCACCTGTCAGGCTCTTTTAACGGGTTTGATGCTGCTCTTTTCCGAGCTGCACAGCGAATATCCGGACAACATCGAAGTCATGGAAGCGTAAGCTTCCTGTTCCGATCATCTTACAGAAAGGATGGCAAATCACCATGCTGAACATCGGTCTTCAGTTTTTCGCCCACAAGAAGGGCGGCGGCTCCACGAAGAACGGCCGTGACTCTAACGCCAAGCGCCTTGGCCCCAAGCGCGCTGACGGTCAGTTCGTTCTCGCCGGCAACATTCTTGTGCGCCAGCGCGGCACCCACATCCATCCGGGCGTCAATGTCGGTATCGGCTCTGACGATACTCTCTACGCCAAGGAGAGCGGCGTGCTCCGTTTCGAGCGTCTCGGCAAGGATCGTAAGCAGGCTTCTGTTTACCCCGCTGAGTAATTGCACAACGAAAAGCCCTGAGCGAATGCTCGGGGCTTTTTTTCTTACTTTTTCCGCAGGAGGTTTCCCCCATGCTCAAAGCAGTCCTCATGGACATCGACGACACGCTGCTCGATTTCGGCAAGTGCGCCGAGCAGGCCATGCGCATCGGCTTTGCCGAGCGCGGCTTACCCTTCGACAATTCCACCTACGCGGTGTTCACGCGCATCAACGATGTGCTCTGGCAGCAGATCGAGCGCGGCGAGCTCACCACGCAGCAGCTTTTTGAGTTCCGCTGGAACCGCATCTTCGAAGCCCTCGGCATTGAGGCCGACGGCGTCGCGTTCGAGCAGCGTTTTCTGGCTCTTCTCTACGAGACCGCCATCCCCGTCGACGGCGCGGACGAGATCTGCCGCTATCTCAAGGGAAAGTACATTCTCTGCGCGGCGAGCAACGCCTTCCACGACCAGCAGCTCAACCGCCTCTCTATGTCGGGGCTTCTCCCCTATTTTGACCATGTGTTCGTTTCAGAGTCACTCGGCTACCGCAAGCCCGAAAAGGCGTTTTTCGATGCATGCCGCGCTTTTCTTCCCGATGTTGCCGCGGACGAGTGCGTGATGATCGGCGACTCGCTGACCGCCGACATCGCCGGCGGCAAAAACGCGGGCATGAAAACGATCTGGTACAACCACGCACACCGCCCCGTTCCGGAGCATTGCGCAGCCGACCAGATCGTCGATTCGCTCTCTCAAATTAAAGATATTCTCTGACTCAGGAGATCATCTCCGCGCCGACGCTGTATTCCCAGCCGCCCTCTCCGCGGGAAGCCGTACATTTCGTGAAGAAATACGCGCCGAGCGGCGAGCGCCACTTTTCAGCGCTGAAGCAGACCACCGGCAGTGAAAAACCCTCCCCCTCCGCGCTTTCGTCGGGCGTAACGGTAAAGAGCAGACCGTTCGGGAAGGAATACGCCATTTTCCCGTTTTCTGTCTTTTCACCCGCAAGATATCCTTCCTCGCGCAGCTCGTCGAAGGTCATCGTCAAGCCTTCCACACCGTGTCTCTGCGAAAACACATAGGCGATCGCCGCCTTTTCGCCCGCGGTCAGTCCGCCGGGCGCCTTGCTCAGATCCACGCTCACGAGCTCCGCGCCGCCGTTGAGACCCGCGTCCTTGTTCCACAGGTCCTCAAGCACCTGCAAATAAAGGCCGCAGAGATCATAGCGCGCATCGTCCTCGCGCGAAAGCGATACGGCCACCACCTGAGAAAACTTCGCGAGATAGGTCTCCTGCACGCCGCCGGTGTACCAGACCTCGGCGGTCATGCCGCTCTCGATCTCGGAAGCGTCCATGCTGCTGCCGTCAAGATAGAGCGTCACGCCGTCGAGCGGCAGGGTATAGATTTCCGTCTCCCCTGCCAAAACAAGTATGCCGCCTTCCCCGCTGCCCACCACGCGCAGCGTCATCGTGTCTGCGCCCGCGTACTGCGGCTCTATCTCTACGTTGTCATTTTCATTCTCCCGGCCGTCCTTCGTGCAGGCCAGAAGCGCCGCTGTCACGGCGACGACCATCATCAGCATAATCAGTCTTTTCAAGTGTTCCGCTTCCTTTCCGGTTTGTATCGTTTTCTTTGACGGAAGCGGAAAAGCAAAAGTTCCCGATTTTTCTCCACATTTTCTTTTTTGTGAAATGTTTCGTTTTTCTTGACGAATCGTCAAAAAACGGGTACACTATTTGTTCAGGAATAACAAGATTTCAAGGAGGTGCCAACATGGCAGCATCTTTTATTGATAAGGCGCGCATTTTCTGCCGCGCCGGTAAGGGCGGCAACGGTGCGGTGGCGTTCCACCGCGAAAAATATGTCTCCGCAGGCGGCCCCGACGGCGGTGACGGCGGCAACGGCGGCAACATTGTCCTCGTCGTCGACGACAACATGTCGACGCTGATGGACTTCCGCTATAAGCGCAAATACGTTGCTGAGACCGGCATGGACGGTCAGGGCGCGCGCAAATACGGCAAGCAGGGCAAGGATCTCACGATCCGTGTGCCCCGCGGCACCGTCGTGCGCGACGCGGAGAGCAACGAGATCATCAAGGATATGTCCGACTCCGAGCCGTTCATTCTCTGCCGCGGCGGCAAGGGCGGCTGGGGCAACGCCCACTTCGCAACGCCGACCCGCCAGGCCCCGCGCTTTGCCAAATCCGGTCTTGAGGGTGAGGAGCACGACGTTGTGCTCGAGCTCAAGCTCCTCGCGGACGTTGGTCTCATCGGCTTCCCGAACGTCGGCAAGTCGACGCTTCTCTCCGTCGTATCCAAAGCGCGCCCTAAGATCGCGAACTACCACTTCACCACCCTTTACCCCAACCTCGGCGTCGTGTACGTCGACGAGGGCGTTTCCTTCGTCATGGCCGATATCCCCGGCATCATCGAGGGTGCGGCTGAGGGCGCGGGTCTCGGTCACGATTTCCTGCGTCACATCGACCGCTGCCGCCTGCTCGTCCACGTGGTCGATGTTTCCGGCAGCGAGGGGCGCGACCCCGTCGCGGACTTCGACGCGATCAACGCAGAGCTTTCGCAGTATTCCCCCGAGCTTGCCACCCGCCCGCAGATCGTCGTCGCCAACAAGACCGACATCATGGAGGACGAAAGCCTGCTGGAGGCCTTGCGTGCGCACGTCGAGCCGCTGGGCTTCCCCCTCTTTGCCCTCTCCGCCGCGTCCCACAGCGGCACACGCGAGCTTGTGCTCAAGATTGCCGAAAAACTCTCGACGCTCCCGCCCGTCACGGTCTATGAGCCGGAGTATGTTCCCAAGCCCGTCAAGATCGACGCGAGCGAGCCGCTCAAGATCACCGTCGAAGACAACACCTACATTGTCGAGGGCAAGTGGCTTGAGAGACTCATGAACAATGTCAACTTCGGCGACTACGAAAGCCGCATGTTCTTCGACAAGATGCTGCGCGAAAACGGCGTTTTCCAGCAGCTTGAGGATCTCGGCATCAAAGATGGCGATATTGTCAGCATGTACGAGCTGGAATTCGAGTATCAGCACTAAATTCTACCCGCGGGAGGTGATCTCATGTCCGTCAGTCTGTGCGAGGACTGCGTTTATTACAGCTACGATGAGGAATCCGACAGCTACTACTGTGACGAGCAACTCGATGAGGACGAGATGGCCTATTTTCTGCGCGGCAAGCTGACCGCCTGCCCCTTCTACCATCCGGGACAGAGCGACTATTACCTCGCGGGAAAGCAATAACGCATCATAACGAAAAAGGAACGCACTTTTTTGAGTGCGTTCCTTTTTTATCCCTTGTCGTGCGAGCGGAAATCGTCCTCCGCTGAAGGGGTTCACTCCCTTGCACCGGGCAGAAAGCGCTGCTCGACTTCTTCCGCGCTCAGCTGTCCGCCGGAAAGCTCCGTGAGCGCAGAAGAGAATGCCTCCGTCTTCCCCACAGGCAGCAAGAAGCTCAGCGTCACTGCCGCGCCGTAGTCGCTCGACTCGATACGGCCCTCGTGATCTTCAATAAGCAGCTTCACGCGCTCGAACATCGGGTACGGGCACTCGAGCAGCAGCACGGAAAAGGGCTGCATCCGTGCCTTGCCCGCCTTGTCGAGCGCGTCCTTGGCCGCCCTGGCGTAGGCGCGCGTCAGCCCGCCCGCACCAAGCAGAATGCCGCCGAAGTAGCGCGTGACGATGCACACCACATTCTCCACACCCTCGCGCTGGAAGACGTTGAGCATCGGCTGGCCTGCCGTGCCCTGCGGCTCGCCGTCGTCGCCGTAGCGAACGGTACCGTCGTGCAGGACGAAGCACCAGCAGTTGTGGCGCGCGTCGTAGTATTTCTTCTTCATCTCGTCGATGCGCGCGCGAGCCTCCGCCTCGGTCTCCACAAGGAAAACGTGGCTGATGAAGCGCGAGCGCTTTTCTTCAAACTCGCTCTCCGCGTTTGCGTATGGGACAAGGTACTCTGTCATGTTTTCAATGTTCCTTTCAGCGGGTTTTCTCCCACTTTTCCTTTGTGAGGGCGTAAAAAAGCGTCGGCCGCAGCGCATCGTCCACAAGCGCCGGCCTTTCACAGGTCAGCTCATAAGAAAAGCCGCACTTTTCGATCACGCGCTTTGACTTCTCGTTGCCGGCATAGTGCGAACACCAGACCCGCTGTGCGCCTTTATCCTCAAAGCAGTACCTCAGCAGTTCTCGCACGGCTTCGGGGATAAGCCCCTGACCCCAGAACGGGCGGCCGATCCAATAGCCGATTTCCGGCTCACTCCCGATTTCCGGCGCTTCCGTCGGAAACACGCCGATGGAGCCGACAGGCTCGTCTGGCCGTTCCTTCAAAATGACTGCAAACGTGTCCGGCTCCGAGAGGACGGTTCGGATGATCTCGCGGGAGTTCTCCACGCTCGTATGCGCCGGCCAGCCTGCGGTGGGACCGACAAACGGATCCCTCGCGTATCGATAGCAGCTCTCCGCGTCGCTCTCGCACCACGGACGCAGGAGAAGGCGTGTCGTTTCAAACGTCATTCCTCCCAGTCCTCCTTCAGCTCGCGGTAACCCTCGATGTAGTCCTTCACCTGCCCGATGACGCGCGGCACGCAGACGGCCGCAACATCGATAGTCTCGCCATATTCGACAGATTCGACCTTTGCCTCGCGGTAGAGCATATCGAGAAGCCCGCCCTTGTCATAGGGCAGGTGGATCGTCACGCGGCGCGTTCCCTTGTCGAGAAGCTTATCGATGCGCGCAAGCAGCTCATCGATCCCCTCGCCCGTCTTGGCGCTGATGTTGACGCTGTCCTCCCCGTGCGGGCGAATATCGCCGAAGTAGCGGTCGGACTTGTTGTAAACGCGCAGGCAGGGAATTTGCTGCGCGCCGAGCTCTTCGATCAGCTCGTCCACGATCTGCGCCTGTTCGAGCCAGTGTGGGTCGGAAATGTCGATGACGTGCAGCAGAAGGTCGGCGTATTCGAGTTCCTCGAGCGTTGCCTTGAAGGCCTCGACCAGCTGGTGCGGCAGCTTTCGGATAAAGCCGACCGTGTCGGAAATGACGACGTCCAGCGTGTCGGACACGGTGAGAAGGCGCGTCGTCGTGTCCAGCGTGTCGAACAGGCGGTCGTTCGCGGGAATGTCCGCACCGGTCAGCGCATTCAGGAGCGTTGACTTGCCCGCGTTTGTGTAGCCGACGATGGCGACGACGGGGATCTCATTCTTGCTGCGGCGGTCGCGCTGCGTCGCGCGCACGCGGCGCACCTCCTCAAGGTCGGATTTGAGCTTGTCGATCTTGCGGTGGATGTGGCGGCGGTCGGTCTCAAGCTGCGTTTCGCCCGGGCCCTTCGAGCCGATGGGGCCTTTGCCAGACGTGCCCGCCTGACGTTCCAGGTGCGTCCACATACCGATGAGGCGCGGCAGCAGGTATTGATACTGCGCAAGCTCTACCTGAAGGCGGCCTTCCTTTGTCTTCGCCCGCTGAGCGAAAATGTCAAGAATCAGCCCGCTGCGGTCGAGCACCTGCACGCCGAATTCTTCGCTCAGAACGCGCATCTGCGAGGGCGAGAGGTCATTGTCGAAGATGACCATTGTCGCCTCCTGCGACTTTACCAGCTCGCGGATCTCGTCCACCTTGCCCTCGCCGATGAATGTGTGCGGGTTCGGCGACGGCAGCGTTTGTAAAACCACGCCGACGCTGACGCCGCCCGCCGTTTCGACGAGCGCACTGAGCTCTTCAAGGCTCTCCTCGTCGGCATTCTCTTTTCGATCGAGCCGCGGCGACGAAAGGCCGACTAAAATCGCCCTGTCGCGCGGCGCGTTGTTCTCTTTCAATTCTTCCATAGATTCTCCTTATCGCGCCGAAATCGGCGCTGTACAAATTGTTTTTATTATAGAGTATTCTCCGCCAAAAGAAAAGGCAAAAACGCTTTTCATTGACATTTCCGCCCCTTTCATGCGAAAATAGGGTGGACGCAACTTCAGGTTGACAAAAAGAAACGCCCGGTTGGTGGTGTTTTCTCCCGTTTTCCTGCTATGCTTTTCCTGCAAAGGCGCAGTGCACGGCGTCGAACGCAGCATCATTCCCCAAAGGAGGAATCTTTCATGGAACTTTATGAAAAGCTATACGAACTGCGCCGCGCGAGCGGTATGTCGCAGGAGGAACTTGCCGAAAAACTCGGCGTTTCGCGTCAGGCCGTTTCCAAATGGGAGAGCGGCGCGACGCAGCCGGAGCTTCCAAAGCTCATCGAGCTGAGCAAGATCTATCAGGTCTCCGTCGACGCGCTTTTGAGCCTTGAGCACGCCAAAGAGCAGCAGGACAGTTCCCCCGCCGCTCCCGCCGCCGAGGGCGCAGCGCAGGACGCTGCCGAACGTTCTCCCGCGGCAAAGCCGGATTTTCGCACCTTCTGCGCGCAGCATAAGAAGATCATCGGCGGCGCGGCTGTAGCGCTCGCCGCGCTCATCGCCGTCGGCGCGCACTACAATAACCGCATCAACACGCTCAGCATGCAAGTGAATGACCTTCGCAGCCAGCTCTACAGCGTGCAGAGCAATCTCTCCAACCAGATCGACGGCATCAGCAATAACGTCTCGGACATTTTGACGCGCGAGTCGAGCCTGATCTCGCAGTATAATTACGAGATCACAAACGTCGATCTTAAAAAGCAGGAATGCACCATCGCATTTTCCCTGCTGCCAAAGACAATCAGCGAGGGAACGACTGTCATCATCGGCGTGACCGACCATGGCAATTCCTCGCCGCTGGACAGCTATCGGCCGGGCTATTCTGCCGACCTTACGCAGGATGGCTTCGGGTATCTGCACGGTAGTATAACCGTCCCTCTGAGCGACGAGCTCGGCGTTGATGTCAACTTCAAGCACGACGGTGAGACACAGTCAGAGGAGCTCGACACGATCTATGATCTCAAATCCCGCTATCAGCCGCAGCTCATCGATTTCATCGCCCCCATCTCCTACGAGCGCAGAACCGGCAAAGCGTGGCAATACAGCCTTGCAGCCAATCCCAATACCGTTCTCGGAAGTATTTCGCTCGGCGCGCTGTCCGATGTTTCCATCCGCAGCGCGTATCTTGAATACACGCGCACCAATCAGCTGCTCAGGCGCGTGATGCTTGAAGCATCGTACAGCGACGGCAGCGACGGCACCTCTTTCGGTGACGACACCGCTGAAGCCGTTGCCGTCCCGGAGGGCGCTGCCTATTACGATCTCTCCACCGCTTCCGGCGATGAACCGATCTCTTTCTCCCTTTCTCTCGAAGAAACACCGCTCGTCTGTGAGCTTGTCGTCAACCTTGCAGACGACACCGTACTGCGCGTCCGCCTCTTCCAGGTGCGCGCCATTGCAGGCGGCGACAGCTACGAGGAGATAAACTACCGCGACCAAAGTCTCAGTGAGCCGCTCTCCTTTATTGTCAAGTACCCCGATGAGCAAAGCTGAGTGTTTTTCCCAAAAACGCAGAAAAAAGCAGCTCTGCCGTAGCAGAGCTGCTTTTGTGATTGAATTAGTTCAGGCCGAACTTCTTGTTGAACTTGGCAACGCGGCCGCCGGTATCGACCAGCTTCTGCTTACCAGTGAAGAAGGGGTGACACTTAGAGCACACTTCCACCTTGATATTCTGCTTGGTGGAACCTGTCTCAATCACATTACCGCAGGCGCAAGTAATAGTAGTCTGCTGATAATTGGGATGGATTCCTTCCTTCATTGCTCGTGTTCACCTCTTTCCGATCCAAATGTACCTTGATAACAAAGCCATTTGGTATGTTACCACGCTTTCTGTCAAATTGCAAGAGAAATTTTCAAATCTTTTCTCATTTATGCTTCGTGACCGTTTTTCCCCAATTTCCTCCTTGTTTTTCAAGATCTGTCCGGCAATTTCTCTTTACTTCTGTCCCTTCCGGTCATATAATGGCGCTTGGCGCGCTGCGTCACAGACGATCCAACAAGTAAAGGACTTATTCGATTATGCCAAAAAGACATTTCCTGCGGGGACTGCGCGACGGCTTCCCCATCGGGCTCGGTTACTTTGCCGTGAGCTTCGGCCTCGGCATCTCCTGCCGCGCGGCAAATCTGACCGCGTTTCAGGGATTTCTGCTCAGCTTTCTCAACAATGCCTCCGCCGGCGAGTACGGCGGCATCACCATCATTGCGAGCGACTCCGGCTTTCTCATCATGGCAGCGATGATGCTCGTCGTCAACGCGCGCTACATGCTGATGAGCTGCGCGCTCAGCCAGCATCTCTCTCCCGACACGCCGCTCATCTTCCGCCTCATCATCGGCTATGACCTGACCGACGAGCTCTTCGGCATCGCCATCTCGCAGCCGGGGTATCTGAATGTCTGGTACTATATCGGCGCGATGTGCGCGGCCATGCCCTGCTGGAGCGCCGGCACTGTCATCGGCGTGCTGCTCGGAAATCTCATGCCGGTATGGGCGGTCAGCGGATTTTCCGTCATGCTCTTCGGCATGTTCATCGCCATCATCGTCCCCATGGGCAAGCGCGACCGCGTTGTGCTCGGCTGCATCATCGTGAGTTTTCTTCTCGGCTGGCTCGCAAGCGTCCTGCCCGTTCTGCGCGAGCTTTCCGAGGGTACGCGCATTCTGATTTTGACCATCGTGATCTCAGCGGCAGCCGCTGTGCTCTTCCCGCAGAAGGAAGAAACCATCGAAGGCGAAGCCGTAGAAGAGGAGGTGCGCGGCGTATGAAGACCTATCTCTATATTCTGGTCATGGCGGCCACGACTTACCTCATTCGCGTCCTGCCGCTCACACTGATCCGCAAACCCATCCGCAGCGTGTTTCTGCGCTCGTTCCTCTTCTATGTTCCCTATGTCACGCTTTCGGTGATGACCTTCCCCGCCATCATGAACGCCACACAGTCGCCCATCGCGGGCGCTGCCGCCATGGTCATCGGCATCATCGCTGCATGGTGCGGGCTGGGGCTTCTCCCCGTGTCGCTCATCTGCTGCGCATCGGTCATCGCACTGGAATTTTTCATCGTATGAGCCGTGAATAGAAGTAAAACAGGCATCCGCCATTGGCGGATGCCTGTTTTCTTGTTACAGCAGAATTTCCTCTCGCGTTTTTGACGCAAAATGTCCCTGCCGCGGCGTTGCGTTTGCTGCCCGATAGCCCACGATCAGCAGCGCGACCGGCTCGATATGCGCTTCCAGTGCAAACATTTCCTTCACCTTCCCAACATCCCAACTCATGACCCATATCGAACCGAGGCCAAGGTCGGTCGCCTCGAGCATCATGTGCGTCGCGACGATGGAGGCGTCGATCTCACCGCTGCTCTTGCCGTCCTGCGGCCGCACCCAACAGGCGCGACTATCATAGCAGACGAGGAATGCCGCAGGTGCGAAATGACCGCCCGGCACGGCATCGTTCAGCTTCTGCCGCTTTTCCTCTGTATCGATCACCACGATGCGCTGCGGCTGCAGATTGCAGGCTGTCGGCGCGGCGAGCGCCGCAGCGAGTATCTTTTCGAGCTTCTCCGCCTCAACGTCTCGGTACTCATACTCCAAGACTGAAAACCTCTCGCGCGCCAGTGTCAGAAAATCCATTTTCCGTTCCTCCTCATCAAACCTCTTTACAGCCGCACCTCTTCTCCTGCGGAGAAGAAATACAGCACCTTTTCTTTGACCTTTTTCCCCATCACGCGCGTGAGGGCCATGGAGTATGCCTCAAGCTGCGGGCGATAGTGCTCGGCGCGCTCGTCAAGCTGCGCGCGCAAAACATGATCGGTCTTGAAGTCCACGACCACAAGCTCGCCGTCCTCTTCAAAGAAGCAGTCCACTACGCCCTGCAACAGAACGGAATCGTCCGCATCGAGCGAGGAAAAGTCCCGCACGGGTCGGAGCAGAGAGAAGCGGTACTCGCGCTCTACCTGTTCGCTTTTCCGGATGCGTGCAGCAAGGTCGCTCCGCAGGAACCGGACGATCGCGTGCACATCGACGGCGTTCGCCTGCTCGTCCGTCAGCTTGCGCTGCGCGCGCAGCTTTTCTATCTGCTCACGCACGCTCTGCTCGTTTGGCTCGCAGAAAAAGTCGAGATCCTGCATCACAAGATGCAGCGCCGTGCCGCGTTCGGCGCCGGTGAGCGCCATCTTTCCTGCAAGGAATTTTGGTTTACAGAGATTGCGCAGCCGCGGCGGCAGCGTCGTATTTTCAGAGATCTCCTCATCAATCGCGCGTCCCTTGAGCTGCGTGGCAGTCAGCTTGGCGGGAAAGGCCGTCTGTTCTGCATAGGGGTAGCGGTATGACAGGGCGGCAAAATCTGCCGGCAGCTCTTCACGCTGCGGCGCGCGTTCCTCCTCCGCAGCGTCGCTTTGCTGCGCGGGCGCAGCGAATTGCAGCCCGTCGTGCACACACACCGTCCACGGCGTTTCCTCCGCAAAGAAGCGGCCCTCGCTGTTCTGCCCTGCAAATGCGCGCAGCGCCCCCGCCTCGCTGCGCTGCAATAGCGGCAGCATGATCCAGTCGCCCATGCATTTTCCGCTGTCCACCGCTTCGGGCAGCACCGGACAGTCGCTCAGCGCCATCAGATCAGCAACGCGCCCGCCTGCGTTCGCCTGCGTATGCACCATGACGAGCTTTTCCTTCGCGCGCGTCATCGCAACATACAGCACGCGCAGCTCTTCGGCCTTGGCCTCACGGCGCAGCGTGCGCTCAAGTGCCTGACGCGCGATCGTCGGGTACTGAATGTGTCGCCGCGCGTCCACGCACACCGGCCCCAGCCCGAGCTGCGGATGCACCAGCACCGAACTTTGAAAGTCCATGTTGCTGAAGCGCCGCGCAAGGTCGGAGAGGATCACGACCGGGAATTCCAATCCTTTTGACTTGTGAATAGACATGATGCGAACGCCGCTGGAAGCGTGCGTCGTCTGCATGGCGGCGGCTTCCCCGCTCGCAAGCTGCTCGCGCAGCGTGCGCACAAAGTCGAAAAGTCCCTGCCGCCCCGTGCGCGCGAAATCCTCGCTCAGTTCCAGAAAGGCAAGCAAATTTTCCTTTCGCTCTGCCCCGCGGTGCATCGCGCCGAAGATGCCGAGCACGTTGCACTTACGGTAAATTTCACTCAGCAGCTCGCGCACGCTCAGGTGCGCGGCACTGTCGCGCAGCGATTGCAGCACCGCAAGAAATGCTTTGCTGTGCCCGTCCTCGCTCAAAAGCAGCGCGTCATAGAAGTCGCCCGTGCGCTGCTGCGAGCGAAGCGCTGCAAGCTCATCGGGCACAAAACCGAACAGCGGCGAGCGCAGCACAGCGATCAGCGGCACATCCTGGCGCGGATTGTCGATCACCTGCAAAAACGAGAACAGCACCGCGATCTCCATCGAGGCAAAAAAGTCCTCGCCCGCATCGGCGGCACAGCGGATCCCGCGCGATTCCAACGCGCGGCGATAGTCCAGAAGGCGCGTACTCGGTGAACGCATCAGGATAACGATGTCCTCCTCGCGCACAGGCCGCAGCTCCCGTGTTTTATTATCCTGTACAGGGAATTTGCTTGACAGCATGTTGCGGATATAGTCCGCAACGAACGCCGCCTCCGCCTCGCTCGCGCGCACGCGATGCTCGCCCGTCTGCGTCGGCAGATCAAGCAGATGGAATTCCGCGCCGCACACGCTCGATTCGGCATAGCTTGCACCGGGGCACAGCATCTCGTCCTCCCCATAGTCCAGCTCTCCCATTTCCCGGGAAAGAACATTGCGGAAGACGAAGTTTGTCGCCTCCAGAACCTCCTTGCGTGAGCGGAAGTTGCGCGAGAGCAGGAGCTTTGCGCTCTCGTGTTCGTCCGCCGCCGCAAGCGGCGGCCAGGTGTTGTAATGCTGCAAAAAGATGCGCGGATCGGCCAGGCGGAAGCGGTAGATGCTTTGCTTGACGTCACCTACCGTGAAAAGGTTTTCTCCTTTACAAGATATCGCGTCAAAGATCCGGTTCTGCACCTCGTTGGTATCCTGATACTCGTCCACCATGATCTCGCGGTAGCGTGTGCTCACAAGCGCCGCAAGCTCCGTCGGCTCACCGTTCTCTGCAACAAGCAGGCGGATGGCCTCGTGCTCCTGATCGGAAAAATCAGCAGAATTCCGCCGCCGCTTTTCCTCATTGTACCGTCTGGAAAAGTCCGCCGTCAGGTCGATGAGCGCAAGCATGGCGGGCGCCATTGTACGAAGATCCTCCACCGCCTCGTCTGAAGAGGCGGCAAAAAGCTCTGCAAATTCCTTGACGGTCTCCTTACAGTTATCCCACAGTCCCTTCATGCGTGCTTTCATCTCGCCGCCGTCGCTGTCCTTCACCGCGGCAAGCCGCGGGAACGCAATGGTCACGCCGCGTGCCGCGTCCCACCCCTGCGCTATCTTTCCTTCCAACGCTTCCAATTGGTAGGAAGCGTCAAGGAACGCGGGGGCGTATTTCTGGTTCAGCGCGTCGTTTGCGCACATCTCCTGCGCTGCGCGCTGCAAAAGGCTTTTGCAGTGGCGCGCCTTGCGCCCCACCTCGTTCAAAAGGATCTTACCGTAGGGCGTATCTTCGATTTTTTCCGGCACCGCGCGCCAGAAGGCGCGCTGCGCGTCGAGCCATTTGTCCTCATACGGCTGCGCCTGCAATTTCGCGTGCAGCTCCAGCACCAGCTGCTCCAGCGCGCTGTCGTCGCGCCCCGCGCCGAGCGTGTCGGCAAGCAGCGTGCCGCCGCTCGTCAAGTGGTCGTAAAAGTCATCCAGTGTGCGCGCAAGCACGCGCCCGCGCAGCACCTCTGCCTCATTTTCATCCAACACGCGGAAATCCGGGCGCAGCGCGTGTCCGCGTGCGTCCTCTCCGAGCAGATGGCAGTTTTCGCGCAGGAGCGAGGTGCAGAACGCGTCCACCGTTTTGATGTCCGCGCGATAAACGCGCAGCATCTGCTGCCTCAGATGATAGTTGCCGGGGTCGCGCTCCATGCGCTCATTGAGGGCTTTGGCGATCTTTCCGCGCAGCTCGCTCGCCGCGGCACGCGTGTAGGTGATGATGAGAAAATCGTCGAGGTTCGCGCCCTCGCGCTCCACATAGGAAAAGAGCCGCTCGACGAGCACCTTCGTTTTGCCCGAGCCCGCCGCCGCGGAGACAAGAAGGCTGCGCTCGCGGCTGTCCACCGCCGACTGCTGTTCGTTCGTCAATTTTTCAGCCATCGCTGCGCGCCTCCTTTCCGTTCACCTCGTCGATATGCTGCCAGAATTCATCGTTTTTCGTCGCCTTGATATACTCCATGCGGTCGCTGCCGCAGCCGTTTTCAAAGTGGCATGCGCTTGCAAATTCGCAGTATGTGCAGGCCGACAGCTGCGGCGTGCGCGCGTAGGGATCGGCGTCGATGTTGCCTGCAAAGACCTCCTGCGTGATCTCATGCAGCAGACGATCGACGTATTTCGAGAGCTTGCCCAGCTGCTCGGCAGAAGCAAGGCTCCCTGTCACCGCGCCGTCTTTTTTCACCGCGATGGGCAGATAGCAGGGCGAGGTCAGCGCGCTGTGCTCCATCGCCTGCAAGACCGCCGGATCCTCGAGCACCATGCCGCTGCGGCGCAGCTCCTTTTTGCGCGCTTTCTCGATCTTTTCCGGCGCGGTATCGCGCGCGCAGCGCAGCATCGGCTCGCGCGCGGGCGTGTAGAGAACGCCCGCGGGAACGATCTCGTGTCCGCCGAAAAGCATCTGTCCCTCTTCTTTAAGCGTAAAGAGGTAGAGCAGCATTTGGAGCCCCAGCCCGTAGCGCAGTTCGGCGAGGTCGAAGCTCTTCTTGCCCGTCTTGTAGTCCACCACGCGAAGGTAGAGTTTCCCGTCGTGCAGCCAGCCGTCCACACGGTCGACCTTGCCGACAACGCGCGCCGTGCCGTTTTCCTCGCGGATCGTGATGGCCGGCAGCTGACCGTCCGCGCCGAAGGCAAGCTCAAATGCCAGCGGCTCAAAATCAGAGCTTCTCAGCTCCTCGCTCACCTCGTCCATGATGCGGTCGACCGCGGCGCACAGGCGGCGGAAAAGATATTGGAAGCGCGCGCTTTTTTCGTTCAGATCCGGCAGCACACGGTCGATGTATGCCTCGATCGACGCGCGCACAAGTTCGTGCAGCGCTTCTTCGGAGAGGGCATGCAGCCCGCCGCGCTCTTTCGCCGCGCGCAGCGTATTCTCCATCACATCGTGCACGAAAGTTCCGATCTGGGGCGCGTCAAAGCCTGCGCCCGTGCGCTCCTTGGCTTTCAGGCCATAGCGCATGAAGTAGGCAAAGTGACACGAGCGCGCCTTATCCATGCGCGAGGCGGACAACGTCACCGCATCGCCGTAGAGCGCGCGCACCGCGCCCGGCGACAGCCGTCCGCGCGTATAATGCGAAGCTGCTCTCATCGCCTCCAGCGCGCTCTTCGCGTCGCCCTGTTTTTCGAAATACTGCCACAGCGCGCCGCCGATCTGCTCACCCGCATACTCAAGCGCAGTCGTTCTTGCCGACAAGCGATATTCCTTGTCAGCACTCTCTGTTTCTACACTGATCGACGGCAGCAGGCGCGCCATGCGGCCAATGACAAAGGACGGCCGCTTCTCCGCGCCCTTCCCGTCTGAAATGGGATAGGAAACCGTCAGCTTCTCGGTCGGCTGAGCAAGCGCGGCGTAGAGATTCTGGATCTCCAGATGAAACTGCTCCATCCCATGCGGCGCAAGGAAGATCTCGTGCTGCTCGAGCGCTGCGCGATCCTCGTCGCGCAGCACACCGCCGCGGTTTTCTGCCGCTGGCAGCACGCCGTCGTTCGCGCCGAGCAGGAAAAGCGCGCGCACCGTGTGGCGGTCGTTTCGCGTCATTTCGCACAGGTTCACCGCGTCGAGCGTCACAGGGATCGTCCCCACGCTGTACTGTGTGAGAATCAAACGCATCAGACTTGCAAATTCCTCGGCGTCGAGGGTCGCGTCTCCCAAAATTTCCACAAACTGGTCGAGCACACTGCAAAGAATGCCCCACAGCTGTGCCGTTTCCTCTGCCCGCTGGGCATTGCCCGCGGCAAAAAGCTGCTCGGTCTGCGCCTGCAAGGTCTCCGGCAGGTTCACCTCTTCCATGTAGTCGTACAGCGCGCGCACTTTTTTCTCCGCCGCGCCACTGCCGCCCACGCCCTGCTTCAAGCGCAAAAATGCTCCCTGCACGCGTGCGCGCAGCGCATTGACCGCTTCGAGCCGGGCTCTCGCCTCGTCCGTCCAGTCCGCACCGTAGCCGTCCGGATGCGCCGTCCACGGCGCTTCCCGCGTCCACATCGCGCCGCGGATCTCCCACTTGAGCGCATAGTTTTCAAGAAGATCGCACTCTTCCATGCTAAGTCCGGCAAGGCCGGTCTTGAGACAGCGGAACACATCCTCATACTCAAAGCCGCCGCTTGCAGCGTCGAGCGCGCCGAGCAGCAGCGTCAGCACGGGGCTTTTCAGAATGTCGCTGCGGTGGGCATAATAGAGTGGAATGCCGTAGCGGGCAAACACGCTTTCGACTGCCCCCGCGTAGGAATCAAGGCTGCGCGCCGTAACGGTGATCTCGCGGTAGCGGTAGCCTCGCTCGCGCACAAGCTGCAAGATCTGCGACGCGACCCATTCGCACTCGCTGTAGGCGGTGCCCGCCTCGTAGAGCGTGACCGCATCGGTCGCTTGGTCATATTCGTCCGCCGCACCGAAAAAGCAGCGCTCGATGTGATCGAGCGCGCCATGCGCCTCGGCAGGCGGCAGGATCTCTTCCTCGCAGGAAACACCCACATCGCGCGCGAGTGCGTACAGCCGCTCCCGCACACGCAGGCTTTCGGAAAAAAGCTCTCGCTCCTGCGTATCGCCCAGCAGCGTGACCGTCACGCTGTTTGCGCGCCGCAGCAAAAGGCGCAGAATGTTCATCTCACGCCCCGTAAAATACGAAAAACCGTCTAGGAAAATGTCTTTATTGTCAATATATCTCGACGCTTCGAGGTTTTCCTCCAGCTTTTCAAGCACATCGCGCGCGTCGTGCCCCGGTGCGTGGAGCTTGCCAAGATAAATGCCGTAGATCAGTGCAAGGTCGCGCAGCTTGTCGCCGCTCTCCCCTTCGATCTGCTCCACGCTCTGCGCAAGCTGCTCGGGCGAAACAGCGTAAGCCTGCAATTCCTCCATCACGGCGAGCAAACTCTCCAGGAATGCCGCGCGCTGCGACGGCCGCTTATAGACCCTGAGCGACGGTGCAAGCTCTGTGATGGTACGCTGAAGCGTCAGGAGCTTGCCTCCATTGTCGAGCGTCACATCCGCGCTGCCGCCGCAGATGCCCAGCACACGCGAAGCAAGCAGTTTGAATGTCAATGCCTCGGCATGGCGCGACGCGGTATCGCCGCAAACACGGCACAGGTCCATCTCCGCCACATGCGAGGCATGCTCCGGCACGAGCAGAATCTGCTGCGAGGAATCCCCCAGCGCGGCGATCCTTTGCAGCACGCGCCCGGATTTACCCGTGCGCGCGCGTCCCATCAGTATGTGCAGCAAGCAACCTTCCCCCTTTTGTTTCGACAACATTTTTAAAAAGTTTATCACACTTCTCCTCTTCGGGCAACGGAGAAAACATCCGCGCGCATATTTCAGCTGCCAATGGAAAGACTACCAAAGACCAAACCATCTTTTTGAGGAGGGAACTTTATGGTCATCGACAAGATCGCACTGACGCTTGCCGTCATCGGCGCGCTCAACTGGGGCAGCGTCGGCCTTTTCGGCTTTGACTGCGTCGCCTTTTTATTCGGCGGGCAGACCGGTATGCTCAGCCGCGTGATCTACACGCTGGTGGGACTCGCCGGCATCTGGTGCATCACGATGCTGTTTCGCGAGAAAGAGCCGACGGAAAGCGGCGGGCAGGCGTAAAAAATAAAAGGAGGGCAGTGCCCTCCTTTTATTTATGTTTCTCCGGTCGTCTCTTCCAGCGCGCGTATCGAGCGGCGGAACTGACGGTAGAACATCACGCTCGTCATCACTACTGCGCCGAAATCGGCGACGGGTTCTGCCAGAAATACCGCAAACGCCTTGTCCGCAAAAAAGCACGGCAGAATGTAGATGAGCGGGACGAGCAGAATGATTTTTCTCCAGACCGCAAGCAAAAGTGAAGTCTTGGCATTGCCCAGCGCCACAAAGGTCTGCTGGCAGGCCGTCTGGATCCCAAAAATACCGCTGCACGCCATATAGATGCGCACAGAGCGCGAAGCATACGCGACGAGAGAGGGGGTGCTGTTGAAGATCCGGACGAATACGCTCGGAAAAAGCTCAACAAGAAGCCAGATCGCCATCGAATAACTCAGGCAGGCGCGCAGCAGGCAGGAAAACGCCTCGCGCACACGTTGGGCATTCCGCGCGCCGAAATTGTAACTCACGATGGGCTGTGCGCCCTGCGTCAGCCCGTGGAGCGGCATATTGGAAAACTGCATCACGCTTGTCAGCACCGTCATCGCACCCACGGCCACATCTCCGCCGTAGCGCAGGAGGGAGGCATTGAAGCAGATGGCAATGAGGCTCTCGGTCGACTGCATCACAAAAGGGGAAAGCCCCAGCGCAATGCACGGCAGCACGACCTGACCGCTCACGCGGAGGTTTTTGCGTCTGAGCTGCCAGCGCGTCTTCTTTCCCGTGAGGAAGGCCACCACCCACACGGCCGACACCGCCTGAGAAAGTACCGTCGCCAGCGCCGCGCCGCGCACGCCGAGGCCAAACACAAAAATAAACACCGGGTCGAGCGCAGTGTTGAGCAGCGCACCGAGGAGCACCGTTTTCATACTCACGGTGGTAAAACCCTGCGCCGTGATGTAGGCGTTCATACCAAGCGTGAGCTGAACAAAAACCGTGCCGAGGGCGTAAATACGCATATAGTCAAGCGCGTAGCCCACGGTGTTCTCGCTCGCGCCGAAGAGCAGCAGCAATCTTTCGGCAAACACTTCAAAGAGGATTGTCAGCACAAAGGACGTGATGAGCAGCATCGTCAGGCAGTTGCCCATAATGCGCTCTGACCTTTCACTCTCGCCCGCACCATCGGCAATCGAAGCGCGCGGTGCGCCGCCGATGGCCATGAGGGAAGCAAAGGCCGAGATGATCATAATAATCGGCAGGCATACGCCCACGCCCGTGAGCGCGAGCTTGCCGATCGTTTCCGCCGGCTGCATGTGACCGATGAACACGCGATCCACCAAATTGTAGAGTAAGTTGACGATCTGCGAAGTGATCGTCGGCACAGAGAGCGAAAAAAGCAGCTTTTTGACGTTTCCGTGTCCCAGATCTGCGCGCTGCGCCAAAACCATCACCTGAATTCTTTGTTTTTAGCATTGTTCGCCAGAATATCACGCTGCACGGCATTCGTCAAGCATGCAAAAACAGCCATCGTGCCATTGCAATAAAGCGTTTTTAGACATTTTTTCACTTTCTCCATTGCTTTTTTTCTATGCCCTTTGTATAATTCATCTGATACTATCGCACCGGAGAGCGTTTCTCTCCCCTTTATCAAACAATATCTGGAGGAATCACCATGAACGAAAAGTTTTCCAAGCTTGGCTTCTATCCTTCCGACATTCTGCTGCCCAAGAATGTCGATATGAGCAAGTGGGCGGTCGTCGCATGCGACCAGTTCACTTCTGAGCCCGAGTACTGGGAGCGTGTGGAGAAGACCGTCGGCGATGCGCCTTCCACCCTGCGTCTCATCCTGCCCGAAGCCAACCTGAAGGCCCCCAACGTCGACGAGTTCATCGCCGACATCAACGCCTCGATGAGCAAGTACCTCGAAGAGGGCATCTTCGAGACGCTCAAGGACTCCCTCGTTTACATCGAGCGCGGCCAGAGCGACGGTAAGATCCGCCACGGCCTCATCGGCATGATCGACCTCGATCAGTACGACTTCACGCCCGGTTCCGGCGCGCTGATCCGCGCGACTGAGGGCACCGTGCTCGACCGTATCCCCCCGCGCGCCCGCGTGCGCCGCAACGCCCCCATCGAGCTGCCCCACGTCATGCTGCTCATCGACGATCCCGAGAAGACCGTCATCGAGCCCCTGACCGCCGCGGCCGACAAGATGGAGAGCGTCTATGACTTCGACCTGATGGAAAACGGCGGCCACATCAAGGGCTACAAGCTCTCCGCCGAGCAGATCGACGCGGTCGCCGACGCGCTGACCGGTCTCACCTCCGACGAGGCGATGAAGAGCAAGTACGGCGTTTCCGGCGTGGCGCCGCTCCTCTTCGCTGTTGGCGACGGCAACCACTCCCTCGCCACCGCCAAGGCCTGCTACGAAGAGCAGAAGAAGGGCAAGACGCCCGAGGAATACCTCGCGCTTCCCTCCCGCTACGCGCTCGTTGAGGTCGTGAACAACCACGACGATGCGCTCCAGTTCGAGCCCATCCACCGTGTGCTCTTCGGCGTCGACCATGAGAAGTTCATGGAAGAGTTCAAGAAGTTCTACCCCAACACCCACGAGGGCAAGGGCGAAGGCCATGTCATCGAGGTCTGCTGGAACGGCCACGACGATTTCATCACCGTTCCCGACCCGAAGGTCCAGCTCGCCGTCGGCACGCTGCAGGCCTTCATCGACGAGTACCTCAAGCAGTTCGGCGGCGAGGTCGACTACATCCACGGCGATGAGGTCACCCGCGAGCTTGGCTCCAAGGAGGGCAACATGGGCTTCCTGCTTCCCGCGATGGGCAAGGAGCAGCTCTTCAAGACCGTTATGGCAGACGGCGTTCTGCCCCGCAAGACCTTCTCCATGGGTCACGCGCAGGATAAGCGCTACTATGTGGAAGCGCGCAAGATCCGCTGATCAATTACAACCATTGCAGAAAAGCGCCGCCTTGCGGCGCTTTTCTCATCAGGAGGATTCATTATGGATTTGAAAACAGCCAGGATCTGGCAGGACGTATTGCTTTGGGGCGGCGCGCTGGTCTCCCTCGTCGGCGCATGGGGATTTCAAAACAATGTCGCCGCACTCATCGGTCTTATGATGATGGGCGCTTCGCTCATCGTCTGGTGGCGCTTTTACCGCTGTCCCAAGTGCGGCGAACACCTTGGCCGCGGCACACCGAAGCGCTGCCCGCACTGCGGCGCGTGGGTCGCCGACGAGCCGGAGCCCGAACAGAAGAAGATAATTCAGCACAAGAAAAAGAAACACTGAGCGCAGAAGGAGGCCGCAATGAATGGCAAAAAGCCCCTGATGGATTATCGCAGGGTTCAAAAACTCCAAACACCGCTGTTGCTTTCCGGCGCACTGCTCAGCGGCGTTGGCACAAGCGTCAGCATACCGCTCGTCATTCTCGGCATCGCGATCATGCTCTTTGCCATCGTGATCGGTGTACTTTACTACCGCTGCCCGCACTGCGGCAGGCCGCTCGGACGCATAGGCGATAGCGTTGCCTACTGCCCCCACTGCGGCAAGGCGCTCGACGCGCCGGTGGAGGAACCCGTGCGCAGCATAAGCGTTCCCGCCTACGCTAAGCTCAACCTGACGCTCGACATTCTCGGCAAGCGCGATGACGGCTACCACGAGATGAAAATGGTCATGCAGACCATCTCGCTCCACGACGATGTGACCGTTACGCTCACGGACAAGGGTATTACCTGCCGTATCGCGGGCGCGGAACTGCCGTGCGATGAACGTAACCTCGCCGTCAAGGCGGCAAATGCCTTCTGCGAGGCCATGGACTACCGCGGCGGCATCGACATCGCGCTTATCAAGCGCATCCCGTCCGAAGCCGGTATGGCCGGCGGCAGCGCGGACGCAGCGGCGGTGCTGCGCGCACTGCGCGATCTTGTCTCCCCCGCGCTCACGGACGAGCGGCTCGAGCAGATCAGTGCGCGTATCGGCAGTGACGTTCCCTTCTGCATCTGCGGCGGCACACAGCTTGCCGAGGGCCGCGGTGAAAAGTTGACCGTTCTGAATCCCGCGCCGGAATGCTTTGTCGCCGTCTGCAAGCCGGACTTTCCCATCTCCACGCCCGCGCTCTTCGCGCGCGTGGACGGCGTGATGCTCTCAGATCGCCCCGACACGGACGCGATGCTCTCCGCCATTGCGCGCGGCGATTGCGGCGCGCTCTGTGCAAACGTGCAAAACGTTTTTGAGCAGGCGCTTCCTGACGCGCAGCGGGAGCGCATCGAGGAGATCAAGCGCGCGCTTGTTGAAAACGGCGCCGCATGCGCGGCGATGACCGGCTCCGGCAGCGCAGTATTCGGTCTTTTCTCCGATGAGGTGCTCTGCCGCAACGCATGCGAGGTGCTGCAAGGCGATCGCATTGAAACATTCTTTGCCGAATTTGTTTAGGAAACGCAAAAACCGTCCATACTCAAAGCAATTCTTTGAGATGGGCGGTTTTTTCTGATGAAATGGACAAAATGGGAGCTTTCCCTGATGATTGGCCTTGCAGTGATGCTGCTCTTTTGTGCCGTACACGGGCAAAACACACTCCAATGGTGGAGCGCAGCGTTCTCCCCGCTGTGCGACGGCATTCTGACGCAAAATACGACTGGCGGCATTGTGGTCAAGTCAAAGCTCATGGAGCTTCTGGCGCAGCTGATGAGCGGAACGTAGTTTTTTCAAAGCGGACATGACTTCCGTTTCGAAAAGCCAAAAAAGAAAGACCACAACTTCCGTTGTGGTCTTTCTGGTGGAGATAAGCGGGATCGAACCGCTGACCTCTTGACTGCCAGTCAAGCGCTCTCCCAGCTGAGCTATACCCCCATGCCATTTTGTTTTGCACCGTTCCGTTTGACTCGGAACAAGTGATAATATAGCACAGGGAGTCGAAACTGTCAAGCCTTTTTTTCATTTTATCGAAAAACATTTTTGACCGGTTTTCGCCTGGAATTCTCCTCCGAAAAGAGGCGCTTTCGCGCCTCTTTTTCCTTTTTCCTCACGCTCTTGCAAACACGGTATACCGTCCGCTCGGCGCATCGAAGAAATTCTCCCCTGCGACGGATTTGACATGCAGGCCGTCCTCGCCGCGCAGCAGCGTGAACGCGCCATAGCGCACGCTGCCCGCGCGCTCATTGAGATGGTAGCCAAAGACCATGCCCTCGCCGTTCGTGCCAAGGTAGTTGAGCTGACCAGAGTACTCGAAGTAAAGTCCGACCTCACTGTTGATATCCTGCACGGTGAGCCCGCCGCCGTCGGTGAGCGTCAGGATATAATCGCTGTCGTAGCTGCCCTGCTCGGCCGTGTCATGCGTCACGGTCGCCGTCCACTCGCCGAGAAATTCCGGTGGGATCGTATAGTCCGCATCGCTGACTGCACCGGAAAGGTCGTGTCTCTCCCCGTTCTCGTCAATGGCGAACACCGTCTGATATGAGCCGTAGTCCTCCTCGACCACACCGGACTCGAACGAAACGATATTCTTCACGCCGCCGAGCGGCCCGCCGTCACAGAGGAAGCCCGCCGTCAGCCCTTCGAGCAGGTTGACATACTCCACCGCACCCTCGCTCGTCAGCAGGAAGATGTAGGGGAAATACCCCTGCCCCACCGAACCGACAAAAACGTCCGTGTAGTCGGAATACAGTCCCTCCACGGGGTAAAGGGTCTCATAGTCAAAGCGAAAGTTTTCCGCGTACCACGCGGAATCCGCAGTCTTTTCAAAGCTGACCGTCAAATTTCCTCCGGAGAGCGCCGCTCGCACAAAGCTCTCCTCCGCCGTCTTTTCGACCGTCTCGTGCGCGGTGAGATCAAGCGCAAGGTCGCTCTCGTCACTCTCCGCACCGGCGAACGAGCCGATGGGAACGATCATGTGCAGCGCACCGTCGTTCAAATAGAGCCGCATCGCCGTGTTGATGTTCTCGTCCGAAAGCGTCCATGCGCGCCGCTCGGCGTAGGACGCGATAAAATCCGCGCCGCCCGTGCTGCCGCCGAGCGCGTCGCGGTAGGTTTCGTCAAAATAGTTCGCCGCGGTACGCCGTGCCGCCGTGACAAACTCCTGCGCGGAAAGGCCGCAGCGCGCAAGCAGGTCTTCGCTCATAAGGCACTTGCCGCCGAAGAAATCATAGCTGTACGTCTCTGTCGTGCTGACATCGCCGTCCATCTCCGCGCGCACTGTGAGGCAGAGAAGGCTGCCGTTCCAATAGCTCTGCCAACCGATCGACGGACAGACGAGCGAGGCGTGTGAGGCCATCATGTTTTTCTGCTCCTGCGCAAGCGCGCCGAAGCGGTCGGCGATCTCTGCGTTGAGCGCGGCGGCGACCGCCGTTTCCGACACAAGCTGCGGCACATGATAGCGGTAGGCCATCGTATTGCCCTCGCCGTCCGTATACTCTCCTTCCTCGCTGTAAAGCTCCTTGATCAGCGAATCATCATAGCCGGTGGTCTCATCGTTCTCTCTTTCTTCGCCGCAGGAGGAAAGCGTCAGGAGCAGCAGCACCGCAAGCAGCGCGGATAGTATTTTTTTCATTGGGAGTCCCCCTTGCATCTCAGTGTTTTTTCTTTTCTGCCATTATATCGTTTTTTCAAAAAAGCGCAACGCTTTTCCCGCGCCGCCGCGCCCGCCGATTGACAGAAACACGGGAAGGATATACAATGTATGCACTTTTGATCCGCAGGAGTTTTTATGTACGATTATACACAAGCCAAAATAAACGACGACGCCATTCGCGCCATCAGCTCCATCGGCCTTGCCCACTTGGGCGACGCGGTGTATGAGCTGCTCGTGCGCACTTACCTGTGCGTGCACGGCAAGGCGACGGGCAAGGGCCTTCACCGCGCAACGGTGGAGCTTGTCTGCGCGCCGCAGCAGGCGCGCTTTGCAGAAAAGCTTCTTCCTCTTTTGACGGAGGAAGAGGCCTCTGTGTTCCGCCGCGGGCGCAACGCGAACGTCCACTCTGTTCCCCACCATGCCGACCGCGCCGACTATCAGAAGGCCACGGGCCTCGAAGCACTCTTCGGCTGGCTGTACCTGCGCGACGATCACACGCGCATCAACGAGCTTTTCAACCTGATGATGGAGGACGACGATGCCACTTGACGCGATCTGCCTGCGGGCAGTTTTACACGAGCTGAGACCTCAACTCATCGGCGCGCGCATCGACAAGGTGCAGCAGCCCGCGCGCGACCAGATCATTCTGCTGCTGCGCGGCAATTTGAGACTGCTGCTCAACGCGGGGGCAAACCAGCCGCGCATTCAGCTTACCAATATTCTGCGCGACAACCCCGCCCAGCCGCCGATGTTCTGCATGCTGCTGAGAAAGCACCTGGTCGGCGCGCGCGTGCTTGCGATCGAGCAGCCGGATCTTGAACGCATGGTGATTTTAACGCTCCAGTGCACGGACGAGTTTGGTGAGATCAGCCAGAAGCAGCTCGTGCTCGAGTGCATGGGGCGGCGGTCGAACCTTGTACTGCTCGATGCGCAGGGACGCATCGTCGAATGTCTGCGCCGCGTGGACGCGGATCTTTCCGCCGCGCGCCAGCTGCTACCCGGTCTTTTCTACCGTTTGCCGACGCCGCTCGACAAGCTCTCCCTTCTTTCGCAGGAAGAGGATTCCATCGCCCTCGCACGGCGCGGCGGCGAGGAGGAAGCGGCCGTCGACAAGTGGG
>OHNK01000051.1_pt1 | contig 93632 bp, 60 predicted proteins | sample 1569551 | NCBI WGS metagenome assembly OHNK01 (sample SAMEA3879518, study PRJEB24766) | human gut metagenome | biome: human-associated habitat; feature: feces | place: USA | collected 1985/1987 | reverse complement strand
ATATGGTAAATCAAACGAATGATCGAGGTCTTTCTGGCTCATCGGAGGATAGGGAGGATTGACTACGACTATCTTATTCCCTACTGCTTGTGTGATTCGTGAAGCCGAATATTTGTTGGATTCTTCTTCGATATGTCGGAAGTTACTAGCCTGTTTCTTTTTATCTGCCAAACATTCTTCGTGTGAATAAAGTTGAAGGTCATCTTCGGCAGATGTCCATTCTGTTGCACGACAAAGATAGGCTGTCTGGGGCACAGATCCGATAATTGTTCTAAATTTGCTGCTTGTCAGTACAGGTTCTTCAGTGGTGAGCAGGCTTTTCATATTTTTCACCAGGTCTGCAAGAGGCTTTTCTCCCATTCCGTAGATGAGCAGATCTGCTCCGCTGTCGCACAAAATACTCTTTTGTACTTTGTCCTGCCAATAATCGTAATGACTCAATCGCCTTAAGCTAGCTTCGATTCCTCCAATGACTACCGGAACATCCGGAAAAAGTTTCTTTAGTATCTGGCTGTAAACTGTAGAAGGATAGTCCGGGCGCATATCCGGTCGGCCGTCCGGAGTATAAGCATCTTCACTGCGTAGGCGTTTGTTGGCGGTATATTTATTAACCATTGAGTCCATGCATCCGCCGGAGATACCGAAGAATAGCCGTGGACGTCCCAACTTCTTGAAGTCGCGCAGGTCGTCACGCCAGTTAGGTTGGGGAACGATGGCTATTTTCAAACCTTCCGCTTCGAGAATGCGTCCGATAACGGCAGCACCAAAAGAAGGATGATCCACATAAGCGTCAGCACTGAATAGAACGACATCCAATTCATTCCATCCGCGAAGTTCTACTTCTTTTTTGGTAGTGGGTAACCAGTCGGTCAATCGATATTCTTTCATGCTGCAAAGATACGGATAATAAAAAACATCCCAATGATTTTTTTATTCATTGAGATGTTTAACTTCAATCATCAGGATGTTTTCTTCCAATCATTGGAGTGTTTTCTTAAAACTTCCCGTTGATTGTGAACTGTAATGTCATTTGTTCTCCGTCATAGATTTCACGGAAGCCGATACCTTGCTCGGACAGATATTCCTTTAGATCCTGAAACGCATCAGCATGGTTCATGATAATCTCTATTGTTTCACCCGGAGAGGCAGTGCACATCGCTTTTATTGCAGGAATCAGCGGACTGTATGCTGTTATTCCGCAGGTATCTACCGTAATCATTATTCCTCCTCTTCTTCCGCTTCCGGACTGGAGAGCCAGGTAAGATAAAGCTTGATGAGCTGTTGCAAGCCGAATGCCTTCATATTATTGTGATAAATCACGTCGATACAAAGGTCCAGCAAGTCTTTACTGTCTTCCTCCTGACTGGCGATAAGGGAGCGGATATTTAGTTTCAACTTATCCAGAACTGCTTCATCTATAATACCGGTACTGTCGATAAGATGACGGAACAGAGCATATTTTTCAATCGTTCTCAAGTTTTCATTAGATACTTCTATGCTGCGTGTACCGCTGGGATTTGCTTGTATAGTATACATTGTTTTTTAGTTTTAAAGGTTATTATAGTAGCAAAGATAGAATTTAAAATGAGAAACGGATTAAAAAAAAGGATATTTTTTATTTTTGAGTAAAGAATCCCAAGATGCTTGCCATAATGGTTGCCCGGTCTGCTTCGGACTGGATACTTTCAAAAGGAAAGCCCAATACAAAAGTACGGTAGTTTCCTTTGTAGGCAATACCTGCACTCTGATTGCCGGGTGCATACGTAAATACGGGGAAGGCAGTATCTACGGGAACAATACAATCGGCAGCAGGTACAGCATAACTGCTTTCATTAGGCAGACGTGGGATTGTAATAGTACGGCCCAATCCTTTAATCTGATTCGAACTCTTATCCGTCAGGCTACCTTGATAACCATATTTCAGTATTTTCTCCGTAAACTCCCGGTTTCCTTGTGTTCCACTCATATCACTTCCTACATAAGCACCACTGACAAACAGGTTACCTCCCGCTTGGCAATAACTGGTCATAATCCGTTGCATAGCCGAAGAGAATGTCTTGTAATATGCTTTACTTGCAGGATCTTCTTTTTCCAGTCCCAAAATATAATCTACTACTGGATAATCTTCTAATGTAACCAATCCGTTCTCTACTGCTTCGTCGCTGCATGATACGAAACTATATTTTCCGGCTGCCTGAATTGCTTTTCCGTGAATAAAAGGATAGTCGAACGTGTTTCCTGCAATTTTCATTCCTTCTAATTCGTTTCCGCTATGTCCCAGACTTCCTTTTCCTTCTTTACCGGCTTGTGTACGGTCGAAGCCGGTTTGTGCTCCGCAAAATGAAATATTCGATATATACGGAACGCCGGGATCTTGCATTAGATCGAATCCAGCTTTATCAGAAGTGTTAACGACCGCCGGACCGCTGATTCTGTCAAAGCCATTGATGATGATTACTTTTCCCTGTTCACGTTTGGCTTTATAAGCGGAGAGGATTTCAGAAGGAAAACTTTCCCCACCCCGGTTTACAGCAGTTACTTTGAATGAATAAACAAGTCCCGGTTCTATCTTAACGGTGTGGGACGTTTTGCTGACTAAAGTGCCATTGTCAAAACCTCCATAACCGATGCGGGTATATACAATGTATTCCCGTGGTCGTGCAGTCGGTTCTTGCGGATCGTCTTCGCCTTTCCATGAAAGTTCTAATGTATTCTTTTTCTTTCCGAATTGAATGGCGAAATTGCTCACAGGTAGAGGCTGAACTATGTATTCTTTATCATGCTGGTTGGTAATGAACTGCAAAATACCTTTGTAAATGGCACGCCCCACTGTAAACTTGAAGTTCGGATCATGTCCTAACTGCATATCTGCGAAGTTCTGGTGGGAGAGTAATTCAATAATCGTAGAAGGTGTAGCCGGAAGACGTGTTTCGCTATAATTCCGGTTCCACATGCTGCGGCGTATCCAAGGCAAGCTATAGCTTGAATAAATATCTTTCTGAATTTGTGTCAGCAGAATGTCTGCCAGATCACGTGAGGCATACCGGTCTGTTCCTGCATTCAGTTTGCCATTATTGAAATCTGTGGTGTAAATGCCGAGTGATCCAATCAGTTCGTCTGTTTTGCTACATCCGGCGTCACTGTGCAATGCCATCGTCATTTCCAAAGGTACGCCCAGACCCGACTGTTGTGGGTTATAGACGGAACTGCCCGATAAATAATTGATAACGTTAGAGCGTGTGTTGATATCGTCTGTATAGTCGTTTTCACCTTTTCGTCCGGCATATACTTCGTATGGCATTCCCGCCCATTGAGCAGAGTAGCGTGCTCCTTCCAAGTAACGCGGTAGCCCGCTGATTTTTCCTCCACGGGCAATGTTTCCCATTCCCCCTCCAAAACGTACTGCATCGGCGCATACAACCCCATGTTCGCTGCTCTCGTTACTAAGTACCACCATGCCGTAGTCGTTGCTCCCTTTATCGAATTCAAAAGTTCCGAGGTAAACCCATGTGCCTCCACCTATTTTCTGATTAACTTTAAATTCGGTTACTCCTCCGTTATGGAATACCAGATATTTGGCGTCGCTTACACTGTTGGGCAATGTTTGGTAGGAAACATAAACTGCATACTTGCCTGTTGCCGGTAGAGTAGGCACCCATTCGGCAAATACCTGGTCTTTATTCTTCTTTTTCTTTCTCTCTGTCGGAATAAAACGACAGGTTCCGTCAGTGAAAGGATTTTCTCCATCTTTATAGATTGTTTTCTTCTGAGCAAATCCTCTTACCGGAGCATTTGCCCAATTAATCTTTTTACCCCCCATTTCCAAATAAAGGGAAGCATTGGGGGTATCATTATCTACAATGATTTCATTCTTTTGTGTATCTCGTTCGCGGGGAGTATAGACAATCGCTCCTGCATTTTCCAGCATTGGAATTACATAAGGAAGGACAAAAGATTGAGTGAACATGTCTTCTGTGGTGCAGAATAATCGGGGACGTTGCCATCCCCATTCGTTTTTATCATTTTTGAAATAGTTGCCGTGGCTTTGCCAGATTGCAATGTGGCGGTCTTGTAGTCCGCGTGAGATTTCATTAGGACGTGAAGTGTTTTTCACCCAGGGAGCTCCTTTATAATCTACATTTAAGGATAACCGCTCCTTATCCTTTTTCTTATTCCGGTAGAAATTAGGTACCAAATCTTCAATGGGTTTCCCATCCGCATAAATGGTGAGTTGGTAATAATGAACGGGACCCGGAAGCAATTCTTTAACTTGATTATAAATGTTTTCTACAGTTTCCGGACGGAAAGGCTGGTAGGCGAAACTCTCCGATGCATAGATTGCAATCGTCTTACGGTCGTAATTAATATCGAAGCTATTCAGTTTAGGAGTGCTGATTTTGGCTGTTGCGGTATATTGGTTGAAGTAATCCGTCAGCCGCTCTTTTACATTTCTTTCAATATCCTGCGCAAAAAGAAAAGTTGCACAGAATGTAAGGCCTAGAAAAAATACTATTATTTTCTTCATACTTGTTGCTTTTTTGCTAAACGCAGATTATCACGGATTATCGCAGATTGTTTTATTCTATTTTTCTTTGCGAAAATCTGCGTTAATCCGCGTTTAATTCTCCCCGCAAAAATAAACAAAAAAGAGCGAGAAGTATCGAAACTTCCCACTCTTCTTTCATTGTTTTATATTCTCTTAATTAAGAATGATTACTCTTATAATGGAACATATTCTACAAATGCTTCCATTGCTTCGTAAGAAGCCAATCCCAATTGATCGTACAAAGTAGCTGTACCACGGTTACGATCCTCGCTACGTTGCCAGAACAAACGTTCGTCGTTACCCAGGAACGGAGCACTTTCCATTTGCGACTGATGTTTCAGGATAGAGTTACGTTTTGCACGAAGTTCTTCCGGACTGATAGGCACTGCCATTTCAATATTCTCGATTTCCCATTCAGCCCACGCACCACGGTACATCCAGATACGACAGTCTTTTAGCCATTTGGCACCTTCTTCTTTTTCAAGATCGACAGCAGCAAATACAGCGTCTGTACATACACGGTGAGTTCCATGTGGGTCGGCTAAGTCACCAGCAACAAAAATCTGGTGAGGTTTTATTTCACGGAGCAAGTTGCGTACAATTTCTACGTCTGCTTCACTGATTGGGTTTTTCTGAATCTTACCTGTTTCATAGAATGGCAGATCGAGGAAGTGGCAACGTTCCAGCGGTATATTATTATAAGTACAAGCTGTACGGGCTTCACCACGACGAATCAGACCTTTGATAGTCAGAATATCACGACTGTCCATATCACCGTCTTTCTTCTCCTTCAGGAAATTGCGTATTTCTATATATTTTTCATTGATAACCAAATCTTCGCTATTATTGAAGAGCTGATTGAATCCATTGATAAAATGCATGAAACGAACTACTTCTTCGTCACCTACGGCGATATTACCGGAAGTTTCGTAAGCTACGTGTACTTCGTGCTTTTGTTCTACCAAACGGCGAAGCGTACCACCCATTGAAATAACATCATCATCCGGATGCGGAGAGAAGATGACCACACGTTTCGGATACGGTTTTGCGCGTTCCGGACGATAGGTATCATCAGCATTAGGCTTACCGCCCGGCCATCCGGTAATGGTGTGCTGCAAATCATTGAAGATTTTGATATTTACATTGTACGCAGAACCGTAAAGTGCCAGAAGTTCACTCAAACCGTTTTCGTTATAGTCTTTATTTGTCAACTTCAAAATCGGTTTGCCGGTCAACTGACACAACCAAACGATTGCACTGCGGATTAATTTATCATTCCATTCGCAAGAAGTGACTAACCATGGACGTTGGATACGTGTCAGGTTCATAGCGGCTGAAAGATCAAGAGCTACATGTGCATTATTGTGAGTTTGCAGATAAGAAGCAGGAATTGTGTCAGTGATCGGACCTTCCACACACTCTTTAATCATAGCTGCTTTGTTTTCACCCCATGCAAGCAGATAAACTTTCTTTGCGCCAAGAATAGTAGCTACTCCCATTGTAATGGAGCTGATCGGCGTATTATCCAGCGTTCCGAAAATCTTGGATGCCTCGTTTCGTGATGCATTATCTAACAAAATCAGACGAGTGGTAGAATTCAGTCGGGAACCCGGTTCGTTGAACGCAATGTTACCTACACGACCAATCCCTAACAAAGCAATATCAATACCTCCGAAGCTTTCAATGCGTTGTTCATACAGACGGCAATATTCGAAGATGGTATCTTTGGCAATGCTTCCATCGGGAGTGAATATATTCTGCTTGTCAATGTCGATGTGATCCAGCAGCATACTCTTCAAAGCATTGAAGTTACTGTTGATTGCATCGGGAGACAACGGATAATACTCATACATATTAAATACGATCACATTGCGGAAGCTAAGTCCCTCTTCCTTATGCATACGGATAAGCTCGGTATATACGTGGCTGGGTGAATCTCCTCCAGGAAGAGCCAATACACAGAAACGTCCTGCCTTTTGTTTTTCGCGGATGGTTTGTGCTATTTCGCGCGCAATATAGTTAGCACCTTCTTCTACGGATTCGTAGATGTCCGTAGGGATTTTTTCGAGTCTTGTCAAGACTGATTTTTCAAATGCATTCTCCGGTCTGTAGTATCTGGGGGAGACCCGGTGGAGACTGATTTGAGAACTAAGATTTGTTTTCATAAAGTTGTTAATTAAGTTATGTAAGATTAGCGTCCTTACGACTGTATTTTCACGACAAAGATACAAAAGAAGTCTATATAATTAACTACCGAGTTCTAGGTATTGTTGCTACATGAATCTGTTTTTAACATTTGTTATTTGGCAAATGTTACAGATGAAATTCGTCTGCATCTTTCCATACCGGGAACTTCTCTCTGAATTGGTTGAGAGCAGTGAGATTTACACTGACCGTCGTTATTCCTTCCTTTCCATCTGGAAATGAGCCGATTTCTTCTCCGAAAGCGGAATAGACTTTACTTCCTCCATTATATGAAAGTTGGTACCCGTCTGTACCTACTCTGTTGACACCGCATACATAGCATTGATTTTCTAAAGCGCGTGCCCGGAGTAGAGTATCCCAAACCAGACGGCGGGGGATAGGCCAGTTGGCTACATATATTAAAAGGTCGTACTCGTTGCCTACGTTTCGGCTCCATACAGGGAAACGAAGGTCATAGCAAACCAGCAGGCAGATATTCCATCCATGATAGGGGATGATGAGTCGTTTATCACCGGCCGAAAAATGTTCGGCTTCCCGTCCCATACGAAACAGATGTCGTTTGTCATAATAGAACTCTTCTCCTTCCGGTGTCAGAAAGAACGCACGGTTATAAAACTGTTTGTTCTCTGTTGCTATATAGCTTCCGCAAATGGCTAGCTGGAATTTGGCGGCCCATTGTTTGAGTGTTGTAATGGTTTCTCCGGAATTTGGCTCTGCCAGTATTTTACTCTGCATACTGAATCCGGTAGAAAACATCTCCGGTAAAACAACAATCTCCGTTATTCCACGAAGACTTTGTAGCTTTTCGTGGAGCAAACGGAGATTTTCTTGTTTATTTTCCCAAACAATATCGGTTTGTATGATAGAAATACGGATAGACTCCATGATAACTAAGTATTAAGTAATAAGTATTAAGTATTAAGCCGTGCGGATAAGTATATCAAAAGCTACGATTAATACTTAATACCTAATACTTAAATCATATTTCTCCAAGAGCAAAGTTCTCCGGATGTTTTCCTTTGAAATCCTTGAAGTAAAGTTTGATTTCTCTCATGTCCTTATTAATATCTCCTGACGGCATGATAGCTTTCGTTGCCGAAATCGTTTTCTTGCTGTAATCAATACCAATCAGAACGATCGGAACCTGGGCTTTCAAGGCTATAAAATAAAAGCCTTTTTTCCAGTTTGGATTCGCTTTACGGGTTCCTTCGGGAGTGATAGCCAAATTAAACTTTTTATATTCGGCAAAATTATGAACCATCTGATCTACTAGCGAAGTTTTTCGACTGCGGTCGACGGGAATTCCGCCAACTGCTTTGAAAAAAATTCCAAGCGGAAAGAAAAACCATTCTTTTTTCATCATGAAACTTGTCTTACGGCCTATAGCACCATAAAATAGTTTTCCAATAAATAAATCAAGGTTTGTTGTGTGTGGAGCGGCACATATCACGCATTTATCATAATTAGGCACCGTAACGTTTGTCTTCCACCCTAACAGGCGGTAATAGATAAAGCTATAAATTGCTTTTTTCATTCTGTTTTTAGTTCAATTTCCCTATAGCTTCAATAATCTCGTTTACCTTTGCATTAAAATCAGCACGGAATTTCTTATAAAAACCTTTCACGTTGCCCGGTTCTGTGTGGCTGATGCGAGTAACAAATTCATCCTGCATCTTCAGTACCTCTGCCATCAGTTCATCTGCTTTCACCTTGTCTGTGCCAGGGATGAACATACTGTTGATTAAACACTCGGTGAATAATTCTCCTGCGATATAGTTTACGTTCTTTTTGAGTTCTCTTCTACTTGCCATAATCTTTACATTTAATGGTGAATAATAAAAAATACTTGCGGTAAAGATAGGTACTTTCTTTGATTTGGGCGAATTATACGGGGAAAAAATAAGATAAGGGAGTTTTTTAATATCTTTTTTATATGTATATAAATATATCTTTATTGTGGTATTAAATCAAAGTATGGGATATATGATATGAATTAAATTTAGACGTTATTGAATGGAATATGTCCTGATATTGTATAATGGTATGAATATGTGGAGAACTTTATTTATTTCTATTCCTTTTTGACAGATTATTGAACCTTTGGAATAGATAAAAGGAGTAATTTTACAGTATTCTTATTTCTAGGTGATAAGCAGGCAAATTTTTATCTAAATAAATTAAAAGGAAGACAATGGATTTAAGTTTTTTGATGGAGAAAAGGCATTCCTATTTTATATCTATGATATTACTTTGGATGTCTTTTAGTTTGGTTAGTCAGAGTAGTGGTGCACAAAATCTGGAGAAAATAATATGTAATGGTATTCCTTGGTTTGATGATCAGGGCAAAATTGTAAATGCTCATGGAGCATGTATTGTGGAAGATGCCGGACGGTATTATTTATTCGGAGAATACCGTTCGGATGAAACGAATTCTTTTGTTGGTTTTAGTTGCTATTCGTCCGACGATTTATCAAATTGGAAATTTGAACGTATCGTGCTTCCAATACAAAAAGAGGGATTGTTAGGTCCTAATAGGATTGGTGAACGTGTGAAGGTCATGAAGTGCCCTTCTACTGGAGAATATGTGATGTACATGCATACCGATGATACAAAATACTGTGATCCTTGTATCGGGTATGCCACTAGTAAAACGATTAATGGTGAGTACATATTCCAAGGACCTTTTAAAATAGGGAATGAACCTATCCGAATGTGGGATATGGGAACTTTTCAGGATACCGATGGGACGGGCTATTTGTTGATTCATGAAGGAGATATCTATCGTCTTAGCGAGGATTATCATTCTGCAGAAAAAAGACTCGTGAAGAATATGGCTCCTGGTGGCGAGTCGCCTGCCATGTTTAAAAAGAAGGGTATTTATTATTTCTTGTTTTCAAATAAGACGAGTTGGGAAAAGAATGATAATTACTATTTCACAGCTCCGACAGTGAGTGGACCGTGGAAGAAGGGTGGTTTGTTTGTCCCTGAAGGTAAATTGACGTATAATTCACAGACTACTTTTGTCTTTCCTTTGACGCAAGGAAAAGATACAATTCCAATGTTTATGGGAGATCGCTGGTCCTTTCCTCATCAGGCTTCAGCTGCCACTTATGTATGGATGCCTATGCAAGCGGATAAGGGAACACTTTCCATACCGGAATATTGGCAGGCATGGGATATAAAAACATTATCACCGGTGGACGCACTAGATAATGGTCAAATATTATCCCTCCGGAAAATACGATCTGAAGCAGGATGGGAAAGGAGAGGGGAACAGTTGTGCTCAAACTTGAAAAATAGTGTATTGAACATTCCTTTTAGAGGTACGCAGGCAGCTATAATAGGAGAAGCCAATTCTCATGGTGGATATGCAAGGGTGAGTGTACTTAATAAAAAAGGTAAAACTCTTTATTCGTCATTAATTGATTTTTATAGTAAATATCCGGAGTCAGCTATCCGAATAGTAACTCCAAATTTTACTAAAGGAAAATATATTTTGAGAGTTGAGGTTACAGGAATTTCACCAGTGTGGACGGACAAGACAAAAGCTCGATATGGTAGTGACGATTGTCTGGTTACATTGGATAAAATAGTTGTTTTTGAATAATATATTAATCATGGTAAAAAAATAAAATGGAAAAAGTAAAGAAGATGTTACCTAAGTTTTGTGGCTTCCTGTTTTTCGGAACGATGTGTACATTTGTTTCGGCACAGAAAATTAACTATCAGGTGAATCCTCAAACAGGAGCCTTGCAAACATTAAGTATTGCGAACGACCCACAGAAGATGAACTGGTTGGTAGTTACTGACGGAAGTCAATATCGGTGGGTCAAGGAGAATTATGGATGGGGATTAGGATATGCGACTCAAGTAAAGGGAAATCGGAAAGAAAAAGTATCTTGGGAAATCCCTACAGAAATGAAGCAAGAAGGAAACGAGATTGTTTATATGGCAGGTGACATACGTATATGTGTGAAAAGAAAAATGGTAGAGGATGAGCTTGTAGAAGAGTATACGTTTCGGAATCAGGGAAAGGATAAGGTGGCACTTGTTGATATAGGCGTCTATACGCCATTTAATGACAATTATCCGGGTTCGCGTACATGCATAAATGCACGTACCAATACCCATATTTGGGAAGGAGAAACTGCCGCTTATGTAAATGCTCTTCGAATGGGAGGCCATGCACCACACTTGGGGTTAGTGTTGACTAAAGGAGCAGTTAAAGGTTATGAGATATGGGAGCGTGGCAGAGATAAAGGCAATTCTCATACAAGAGGGATTATAGCTCTGAATTTGCCGGATTTGCAATTGATGCCCGGGAAAGAATATTCGATGTCCTGGTGTTTATTTGCTCATAAAGGCATAGACGATTTTCGTCAGAAACTGTTGGAAAAGGGAAGTGTATTTGTTTCTTGTAATAAATATGTGTTTGAAAAGGGGGAGAAGGCATGTATAGAGCTGGCTGCTGAAACTTCCATCCAGAAATGCGTATTAAAAAATCAGGATATTCATATTCCGATGAAAAAGCGAGGTAACTTGTGGATAGCAGAAGTTAAGATGGATCAATTAGGAGAGAATCGTTTTGATATTTTTTATGGGGAGGGGAAACAAACGCACGTAACTTGTTTGGTTATTGATAATGTGGACAGCTTGATAAAAAAACGGGTTGACTTCATTTGTGACCATCAGCAGATGAAAGAGTCCAATACACGTAAAGATGCTTTCATGGTTTATGATAACGAAAAGAATGAAATATATTTGAATGATACCCGTAATTGTAATCCTGTTGATCGGGATGAGGGCGCCGAACGTGTCGGGATGGGAGTTTTGTTGGCTAAATATTATCAGCTACATCCTAATGATGATATAAAAACTGCTTTGTTGAAGTATGCAAGATTTCTACGTAATAGATTGCAGGAAAGTGATTACAAGACATTTTCTTCTGTTGACCGTAAAGGACGGAATAGAGCATATAACTATGCATGGGTTGCGGATTTCTATTTTCAAATGTACAAAATCACAGGAGACAAGCAATATGCAGTGGATGGCTATATGACTTTGCGGTCTATGTTTCGTCAGTTCGGACATGGTTTTTATGCTATAGGGATTCCTGTGCATTTAGGGTTGCAAACATTGAAAGTTGCCGATATGGATGTTGAATATGAAACTCTGAAGAATGATTATATACAGGTTGGAGATACTTTTGTGAAAAACGGACTGAATTATCCGGCAAGTGAGGTTAATTATGAACAAGCAATTGTAGCTCCCTCAATTATCTTTTTGTTACAGCTTTATATGGAAACGGGAATTCAAAAATATTTAGATGGAGCTAAACAGCAAATGCCGGCATTGGAAGCGTTTAATGGAAATCAACCAAGTTATCATCTGAATGAAATTGCTATCCGGCATTGGGATGGTTACTGGTTTGGAAAACGGGAGATGTGGGGAGATACCTTTCCTCATTATTGGAGTACATTAACAGGAGCTGCTTTTTATCTGTATGCACAATGTGTCGGAGATAATACTTATAAAAGACGTGCTGAAAATATCGTAAGAAACAATCTTTGCCTGTTCTTTGAAGATGGTAAAGCCTCTTGTGCTTATATCTATCCCAATAGAGTAAATGGCGTGAAAGCCGGATCTTATGATCCTTATGCTAATGATCAGGATTGGGCATTAGTTTATTATTTATTGGTGAATAAGGATATTTATTAGTGAGTGATAGCAAGCTTTTTAGATAACAATAAAGCCGGTTAATGTTTGAAGTTAACCGGCTTTATTGTGACTTTATCTATTTACTTGTTATTCTGGGATACCCAAAGCTGTAAATTCGTAAATGCCGTCAGCCCACATTGCGGAATTACCTTTATGTACATTGACAACACCATAGATGCGTAGACGTAAATATCTATAGGCTGTAGGATCTTCTACATTCAGAATCAGAAATCCCACTTGCCAATTTGTTCTACCATCCACAAGCATTTTGTAACTTTTGCCATCCGGACTCCCTTCGATTGTGTATTTATAGGCTGCTTCAGAGCCATTGACTAATCTTGTGGAAAGATTAATTTCTGAAATTCTAGCTTTTTTCTGCATGTCTACAGTGAACATATAAGGTGTACCTATGGTAGCATTTGAACTTTTTTGGAAGTAAGTAGAGGAGTCTAAGCTCGCTCCATCCGTAATACAGTCAGCTTTGACTCCTTTTGCTCCAGGTACAGCAGATGTAACAGGAACGTTTAATGTCAAATTCTTACCATTTTGTACAGGGATAATTCCATAATTGTCATTGAATTCCAAATATCTGTAATAATCCATGGAAGCATACCCTTTATTAAATGCAGCAATAGAGATTCTAGGAAAGTTACCGTCCGGAGTTTTATATTTCCGTTGTGCCCCCCAATGGTAGCTCCATACTCCATAAGTCGTTCCTACTTTACTAATTCTGTTAAACTGTGCATCAAAAGTTGTATTATTACCGATTTCTCTTATAGGTGTCCATTCACCTGCCAAGTCAGTTGTTGAGGTATACATCGTTTGGCTTGGATACCATCCGGAAGCCTTTGAACTGAAGAAGTAGTATTCTCCGTCTTTTTTGATAATTGCAGGAGTTTCTCTATGTAATCCTTTACATATTGTATTGACTAATTCGACTGGTTTTGTCCAGGAGGCATCCAATTTATATATATTTATATCACTGTTTGTGTTAGTGGCAGAAAGGAGATATGCCGTATTGTCATCATCAATAAAAAGCGATTGATCTCTTGAATCATGTCCTAATGGACGTTCCATAGTACCTACTTCAAGTTTACCTTTAGGGGTAATTTGCGCTAGATAGATTTTAGCTGCTGTGTATCCATTTTCATCTTCATAATGTGAAGATAATACAACTTTTCCTGTTTTTGGATTATATCGGAACGCATTACCTTCCATTTTGACATTCGGATAAAAGGCTAACTCTCGAGGAGTACTCCAACTTCCATTTAATCCTGTTTTAGAGTAACTTTCAGTGATTAGCCATCCTTTGAGTTGTTGTCCATCAACAGTCTTCTCCGTATTTTCTATTTTATAGGAAAAATAAAGATCATTGATTTTCATTCCTTGTGGTTTGTTGCCGGAGGAGTCTTTTGTGATGTATTTGCCATTTAGGTTGTCGTAAACTTTACTTTCACCGGTAGGAATAAAAGTGGTAGCTTGTTGAGAAATGGAAGTCGCAACTTTTTGTCCGTTATAAAAAGCTTCTATATGGTAAGTAAAAGTTTTGTTGACCATTAGGTTGTAATCATCGTATGTGTTACCTTTAGCTTCTCCAATCAGGTTATTGTTCCGGTATATTTTGTAGAGGTCAGCATCTTTTCGTTGCATCCAGTTTAACTTGACATTGTTGACTTCATTGCTGCCTGCTAGTTTGAAAACGGTAGTTGTGACTGCCCAACTACTTACTGTCTCCATACTGATCTCTCGGGGTTGAAAAGCGAAAGAAGGAACAATTGACAGATTGGGCAGACATATAAAAATGAATAAGAGGTAGATCTTTATTCGTTGCTTTTTTATATTCATAATCTAATTAATTTAATTAATTGTTTGAAATATGTCTGGAAGTTATTGGGCTCCCATTAGTTTCAAATTATTAGTCCTGTAAGTTGCAGCGAAAATGTCTGCTTCTTTATATTGGTATTTATCTGAATCGAAATATACAGCAAAATCCTGCATAAGTTTTTTAGAATATTCTGTAAGGTATAAACTTGTTCCATCGAATGTATTTGAACCGGAAACAGTAATATATTTCTTGTCTTTTGCATTCTGTATCTGATAATAACCGTCTTCTAGCAAGTTAAATATCCAACATTGAGCATCATTCTGTTTTTCCGGATTTAAACGCAGGGTTCCGAACAATGATTCTAAGAATTTTCCAGTTTTAATGTCTTTTAGTTTATATCCATTAGGAATATCAGTTTTAATAAACTCCAAACTTAAATTAATGGTATCGTTGTCATCTGCTATACTAAAACCATTAATCGGTTTTGATACCAAACGGTCTGAGTTTTTCTCCAATAGTGAATAAATATTACCGTTTATGATCTTTTCAGCTCTTTTATAACGGTACATTTTATCAAAGATACTTAAATCCCATTGGTTATACCACTTCACTACTGGATATCCTGAACGCATACTGATCGGCAACCATACATGGTGGGATTTCTCTACATTTTTGGAATTCCAGCGATCTCCCATATAGATATATGCATTTGTTTTATTGTTCACTTTAAAAACATAGCAGCTTTGTGAATTATAAGTTACTTGTTTTAGTTTGTCTACTGCAAAGTTACGTCCAGTAGTCCATTCATTTAAAATATTAGTTGTATATGCTGTTTTTCCTGGATTAGGAGCCCAGCCAGTACAACCCGAAAACAACCCGTAATAGTAATCACCAACCTTAAAAATAGCAGGTGCTTCGTATTTTAGCCCTTTTAATATTTTGGTTTCAGTGGGGGTCGGTTCTAAATAATCATCTCTCAATAAAGAAACATTCATGTTGGTATTCATGTCTGTTGAACAGAAATGGTAGGCATCTCCGTTTGTATCTACAAAAAGAGTTTGATCACGTGATTCGTTTTTGTTGGGACGAAAAGTTTTATATAGTATATAGGGACCCTCTATTTTGTCACTTGTTGCCACACAGACTCTTGCAGCTCCATATCCATCACCACTTTCCCAATGAGTCCACATGACCCACTTTTTTGTTTTAGGGTTATAAATAACCTTGGGACGTTCAAATAAGCGTCCATGCGATATGTCATTCATGTCTTCTTTAGGTTCTCCTTTTGTTTTTAAAGACAACCCTAGCCGCTTCCAATTATATAAATCTTTAGACTGATAGCAACTTACCCCATTAGAAACAAAGCCTGTGCGATCTTCTCCAAACCAGTAATAAAATCCATTTTCAAATACTACACAACCGCCATGTGCATTGATTTGTTCTCCGTTTATATCATTCCACAAAACACCCGGACTAATCTGAGTGTTTTGTGAAAAAGCAGAAATAACAGAAAACATAAAGTATATAAATAGAATATGTCTCATAATTTTGCTATTTATTCTTCTATATTTTAATATATCTTTTGGCAATGTTATTCAGATGGAAGATTAATTGTTATAGTAGGTTGCATGGGGGCATAGGCACCGGATTCATCAATAGTGAAGTATTCTATATCTGCAGTGTTATCCACGAAACCAAATTTAGGTGTATAGTTACATGATACTCCTGTTAATTTAGCGTTGTCAACTCGGATTGCACCGATGTCATTACCCCATTTACCACGTCCTACAGTGAAGGATATGCGTAGCTGTTTACAATCTGCAGAAGTTGTATAGTCCATAGAGTACATTTCCCAATTATCACTGGCTATTTCTGTAACGACTTTTTTTTCTTTATTTTGTGCTTCTTCAATGATCATTTTGCCAGTCAGTGTACCTGCTTTTTTGGCAATGCCACCTTTGAGTAAGGCAGATAATGTATAAGTTTCATTAGGGGCAACGTCTACAACCTGCATGAGAATTCCATCACTCCAGCCAGCGGCCCATTTATAAGGTTTTATTTCGAAGATATGATTATCAATATCTTGCATATTGTCTATCTCTTCCGGCTTGATATATTGTTCAGAATTCCATCGGTCACCTATTACAACATCCCATCCTTCAACAGCTGTTACTAGTTTGCTTTCCGGATTTGTGTCAAATTCCCCTTCAAAGTCGGGATTTTTCAATAGATTTTCTACAGCTTCTCCAATTCCCGATGCAAAGTATGGCTGGGGAGCATAGTCGATAATACGAACAGAGTCAATTGGCATACCGTCTCTGTAAATAAAAGCGCGGTTATCAGGAGTTACTGCAATACGATAAGTGTGTGCCTCTCCGTCATTGTTATAGAATTTGCCTAGTCCACCTTCTTTTCCTGTAGTGGCGGGGTTGGAAATATTTTTTTTGTATGCATTATATAATCCGACTTCAGTAGAAGTTATATATGCCTTAAATCCATAACCTTTTTCATTGACAAAGTAAGGATAGAAACATTTTTCCGGTTCATCAGTTTTTACTCTAAATTCAAGGGTGTATCCTTTGGAACTGGGAGTGAACGTTTTGTTGAAGTCGGAATCATTTCCACCTTTGTAAATGGGCGATTTTGAGATGGCTTTAGCAGGAAGTGCAGTGCCATATCCTTTTACTTTCAAATAAGAACGATAATCTCCATTTCGTAGTACTATTTTGCCTTCTGTTAGTATTTTGGAACTATTTAAAGTTACGGTTACTTTTTGTTTACCGCTATTGGCAGGTATCACAGATGGAGATACAGTAAACCCGTTTGGCGCAGTAATTTTTATTTCTTTATTTGTGAGTGATTCAGAATTTATAAAGAAATGTTCAGATTTGTTTGTTCCATTGATAATCATTAGTGGTAAATGAGCATCTTCTGTTACTTTTGGGGCTTCTTCTTTTTTCTCATCTTCCGGTATTGTAGCGTAAGCAGTTGTTATACTACTAGTCAACAATGTCATTGATAAGAACATGATTTTTACATACTTTCTTTTCATGATACTGAATGTTTTATAGTTTAATATTAATAATTGATTTTATGAGCGTATTATTCTTTTGCAAAATTGCGGAAACTATTTATAATAAGAGTTCTTGAATTAATCAAATACGTCTAATTTTGAATTATTAGTTTTTAGTTGTGGTTACAGGGGTATAAAAATCATTCAGAAGGTCTGAAAATCATTCAAGAATGTTTTTTTATGGCGGCTTTGCTTTATTTTATAGTTAAATAGCTTGCTTTAAAATGGATTTTCATTTATTATTGTGCTGAATTTATAATATAAGCTATGAAAATAAACAGAACTACTATCATATTTGTGCTTTTTATAATGAATATAATAGGTCCTATTACGGCACAAGAATTCTCCGTAGAGATACTTCCATTGAGTAAACAGTTGCCTTCTAATTCTGTTCAGAGGGTATTTCAAGATCGTGAAGGTTTCATGTGGTTTGGTACTCGTGAAGGCTTATCCCGCTATGATGGCTATCGGATCTTGACTTTTCGGTCTGGAAAAACGACTCCGGATTTATTGACTGATAATCAGATTACATGTATTACAGATTCTTGGGAACGTATATTGATTGGTACTAAAAAAGGGCTGAATATACTGAATAAGAAAACTTATGAAATTAGTCATATTGATAATGAAGAGTTGAAAGATCAGGAAATTCGTTCGATATTGTTTGATTCAAAGGGATATATATGGGTAGGAACTTATGTGGCATTATATCGTTGTTCCAGTGATTTTTCTTCTTGTAAAAGGTATGATAGTTCTTTGCCCGTAACAAGTGTAAATTCCATTTATGAGGATGCTGATAAGAATATTTGGGTTACTTTTTGGAGAAAGGGAATATTCCGCTATGATCGGATAAAAGATACTTTTGTAAAATATCCGGCGCTTGGTAAGGAGAATAATCCATTCAGTGTTTTTCAAGATGACAAGAAGCAGCATTGGATAGGTACATGGGGAGAAGGACTTTATAAGTTTTATCCGGAGGAGAGCGATGAGCAAGTTTATATGCCGGTAGAAAGTGTAAAAGAGGGTGAATTGCCAGAAAATGGTACTTTTTTCAGTATTCAGCAAGATAAAAAATATGGATATCTATGGTTAGTTAGTTCTCGGGGACTTTATGTTGTTCGCAAGCGAGTTGATAATTTAGTGGAAACGATTGATATTAGCGACATTTCGTCTAAATTGAATAACATTTTCAGTGAAATATGCTTGGATAAATCGGGTAATTTGTGGATCGCTTCTTTTAATGAGGGAGTAGCCTATATTAATTTGGATAAACCGATTATTCAGAATTATCCGATGCCATCTATAAAGAAGACAACAGGGCTTACTACCAATATTCAAGCTATTTATAATGATAATGATGGGGATATTTGGATTAATCAGAATCGTTTAGGATTAGGAATCTATAAAAAAGATAGTAATAAAATTATCTGGTATAGAGATATACCAGATTTGAGAGGCTTATCTGGTATCGAAACTATTGGCTGCATCGGGTATTCTTCTTCAAATGACCAAATTTTGGTGGGACCATCCTACCAGCCATTTATCTATATTTTAAAGAAAGAGAATGGACAGGTTAAACTTGTTTCGCCGATAAATTTGCAGCAATATATAAAAGGTGCCAGTAATAATCCGCAATTTTTTTATGAAGACAAGAAGCTTAATGTTTGGGTTATAACATCGTTGGGACTGTTTGTGAAGCCTGCTGGTGATTATGATACGCTAAAAGAAACAGGTTTTTTTCAGAGGGAAATAACAGGGATGGCCGAAGATAATTTGGGACATATATGGGTAAGTACCAGGCGTAATGGAGTTTTCTGTTTGACTGTTTCTGATGATTTTCAGATTAGAAAAGAAAATGTTGTAAAATTTGATGTAGAATCAGGACTGCTAATAAGTGATAATATTGAAGATTTATGCACGGATAACGAGGGAAGGGTATGGATGGGAAGTCAGGAAGGCTATGTGTTTTTGTATAATCAAAAAACTAAAACAGTTGAAGATTATTCGGATGTATTTACGACCTTAACTGAAGGTGTTCAGGATATGATGATGGATAAAACCGGACATCTCTGGATTTCCACTAATAAAAGAATTATAGAGTATGATCCTAAGACAGGAGGACAGATAAACTATCAGGCCGGACAAGATATCGTTGTAAATTCCTTTACAAAACACTCTTGTTTTGAAAGTCAGGCAGGAGAAATGTTTTATGGAGGAAATAGGGGGATTGCTGTATTTATGCCTTATAAACGCCTGGCTGATAAACCGGAGAAAATACGAACTCATATTGTGGATGTTAAAATGGGAGATGAATCATTATTAACAGGAAATCTCAATGAACGTTTTAATTTGCTTAAAAGAACTTTGAAACTACATGCCGAAGATCAAAATATAGAGATTGATTTCTCTTCCTTAAATTATAGTTTTCCGACAAAAATCCAGTATGCCTATAAAATGGAAGGAGTAGATAAAGACTGGGTGTATATTAAAGATGGACGCCAATTCGCCTATTATAACCGGCTTCCTAAAGGAAAGCATACCTTTTGTGTGAAAGCAACGGATATAAATGGGTTGTGGAGTAGTCTTGTGACGAAAGTACAGGTGGACAAGGAGCCTGCCTTTTACGAGACTTGGTGGGCTTATACAATTTATGTTATGCTCATTCTATTAGTCTGCTATTCTTTTTATTATAGAACAAAACGGAGAATGCAATTACGTCATGAATTAAGTGTTGCTCAAATAGAAAAGGAGAAGTCGGAGGAGCTTGTTCAGGCTAAATTGCGCTATTTTACAAATATCTCTCATGATCTTCTCACACCATTGACTATTGTTACTTGTTTGATTGATGATGCAGAAATCACTTATAAAAATAAGATTCCGCAGTTTGACATGATTCGTACCAATGTGAATCGTTTAAAAAGATTGTTGCAGCAAATACTTGATTTCCGTAAAGTGGAGAGTGGAAATATGAAACTGAAGGTGACTTCAGGAGATATTGTATCTCTGATTCGTGATGTATGTGATTCCAACTTTATGCCTTTGATTCAGAAGAAGAAGCTGACTTTTACTTTTGAATCACCAGAAGAAACAATACAGGCATATTTTGACGTAGATAAGATTGATAAAGTTGTTTTTAATCTTTTATCTAATGCTTATAAATATACAGGAGAGGGGGGAGAAATAAAGGTTGCATTATCGGTTTATCTACAGAACGGTCATACTTATCTATCTATAATAGTCAGTGACACAGGTAAGGGAATCGCTTCGGAAGATATTGATAAGATATTTACTCGGTTTTATACCAATCAACATTGGGTGTCGAGTGAAACTAATGGTATAGGTCTTTCACTTACAAAGGATTTATTAGAACTGCATCATGGAACAATAAGTGTGGAAAGTGAAATAGGCAAAGGTACTTCATTTACTGTGATTATTCCTATTGATAAGGAAAGTTATACAGAGGCAGAGATTAATATGGAATCATCGCAAGAACTGAGAATAGAGAGCGGGATTGGCACTGTGGATGCTGAAAATAATATACTGGATTGGAAGCAGTTGGAAGAAGGAGACATAAATTCTACAATTAGTGATATTCGGCTTTTGTTAGTGGAAGATAATGAAGAATTACTATATTTGATGAAACGTATCTTATCCAAGCATTATTATGTGTTGACAGCTAAAAATGGAGTGGAAGCTTTAGAAGTGATGAAAGAGTATGAAGCTGATATTATTGTAAGTGATGTCATGATGCCTGAAATGGATGGTCTTGAATTATGTCGTAATATTAAAGGCAATCTGGAAACAAGTCATATTCCTATTATATTATTGACTGCTAAAAATAGTACAGAAGATAGGATTAAATGTTATAATGCAGGTGCTAATGCATATATATCCAAACCTTTTGAATTAAAAGTTCTGGAAGCTCGAATTAATAATTTCTTGGCAGAAAAGAAAAATAAACAGGAGGAATTTCGTTCTGATATAGATACTAATTTCGATTTATTAGATGCATCTGCTATTGACAAAGAATTTATGGAGAAAGTGATAGACATTGCACAAGAGAATTTATCATCATCTTCTTTTGATGTTGTACAGTTAGCTGATATTTTAGCTATGTCTAAATCTTCACTTTATCGTAAAATCAAAGCGATAACAGGATTGTCTCCGGTTGAATTTATTCGTAATATTCGTTTGAAACAGGGAATGAATATGTTGAAGAATAAATCGGTTACGGTGTCAGAAGTCGCTTATGCGTGTGGATTTTCTAATCCCAAATATTTTGCAACTTGCTTTAAGGAAGAATTTGGTATAACTCCGAAAGAATACCAGAAAGAGAGTGCTTGCAAATAATCGTTTCTTTGGAGAACGTAATTTGAATTGTATTTTTCCCAATATCAGGATTGGCTAAATATTTTTTGATACTGTAAGTCCAATTGTCCTTCATTTGTTTTTTTAGTAGTTGTGTATTCCATCATATCTTTGAATGTTTTTTGAACTTTTAGTGAATGATTTTTTAACTTTCTTGGAGATGCTTTAAAATTATACCTTTTTGATTGATTGGAGTACTTCTTTCTAAGTATTCACCTCTATTTTTGCAATGTGATTGATATTGGCACTTTTACATTTAAATGTAAAAAGGCTTTTTTTATGATTAACTATTTAATATATAGTATGCTATGAATAACAGTTTATTTCGAGTGTTTACTGTAATAGTCTGCATGATTATTTCCTGTAGTACTGTAACAGCTCAAACAAAAGACTCTGTCTATTTTCCTCGTACGAATGTGATGGAAAATATTTCCTCGTCATTTGTATCCATACAACAGTTATTGAAAGGTAATGTTGCAGGAGTGTTAGTGCATGAAAATAATGGGGAACCGGGTAGTATCCAAAGTATGCTGGTGCGTGGATTGACATCTCTTGTTCTTTCAAACAGAGATGTATCAACAGTACAACCGGTGGTTTATGTGAATGGTGTTCCGTTATTACAGGATAACTCATTTATATATGATGTGCGAAGCAATGATATTAATCCTATAGGAACTGCTTCAAATTTGCTTGCTGGTATAGATATAAACCAGATCGTATCTGTAGAAGTAGTAAAAGATCCCATTAAATTGGCTCTTTTAGGACCATTGGCTGCTAATGGAGCCATTATGATACGTACTAAAGATGGATTTTATGGAGGTAAAAATATTTTCGTGAATGCATCTGCTGGATTAGTGGTACCTACAGGTAAAGTGCGTATGACCAATGGCGCTAATGAAAAACTGTTTCGCCAACAATTTATCGCTGCATGTAATTCTCCAGAACAGCAAACTACTTATATGCAACGAATGCCTGCCTATTTACAAGATGCTTCGTCTAACTATTTTGCCAAACCGGATTGGGCGGATGATTATTTTAATGTTGCTCCCTTATATAATGTAGGAGTATCAATTGGGGGTGGAACATCTGTTGCCAATTATATGGCGACTTTTGGATATACTTCGACTTCCGGCATATCGGATGATACCGGATTGAATCGTTTTAATGCGAGTCTTGGGGTAAATATGATGCCATTGAATAATCTTACGATAAGTGCTTTACTGAATGCTACTCGTATGGATCGCAATCGGAATAGAAATTTTAGGGACAGGTATGCGGAAATGGAATATTTACCTGATTTGTCAACTCCGATTTTACCTATCAAAGCCATTTATAATACTTTTCTGGCGAACAATGAAGAATATACCAAAGATGACAACATTAATAATTTGCTAAATGGTTATTTAGGTGCTACATACACTGGAAATAACTTTTTTGCCGATGCTCGTGTTTTGCTGGATTATAACACGAATGTACGGCATGTGTTTTGGCCATCTATGTTGACAGATGGTTCTAGTTATGTGTCTGACTTTTCTGGTTATAATCGTCGTTTTATGGGTAAGGCATCGGCAGGATACAATTTTAAATTCGGTGATTCTCATTTGTTGAAAGTAGAGTGGAATGGTTCTTTATCTCAAGATGTTCAACATTATGTTTATACACGTGGTTATGAGGGTACGGATGATACCAAACCTAATTTGAGTGGCGGATTCAAAAAAAACAACACCAATCGTTTTACTGATAAAATTGATACCAGATTGATTTCCAATGCGTTTGTATTAAACTATGAATATAAGGATATACTTGATTTGGGTGTATTATTGCGTGAAGACGGGACATCGAAATGTCAGTCGGGTAATCGTTGGTTGTTCTCACCATCATTTTCGGCGGAATGGAATCTGCGTGAGACATTTATGAAGCATTCAGAAGTACTGACTGGCTTGTCATTAAACACTTCTTGGGCTCGTATTGGACGGATTTTTGAATCAGACCGTTATGCGACGGGGCCTCAATATAGCGGTGAGGGTATGTATTGGCAAGGACAGCCTGCGTTGCCTTCTATGAATGGTTATGCCACCATTACCCGTCCTTATAATATGGGATGGATTGGGTATGGTATAGGATGGCCCTATTCTGACAAATTCAGTGCATCGTTAACGTTCGACTTGTGGAATCGTATTTCTGCTACTTTCACATATTATAATAATACGGAAAAAGATTTGCTAGTAAAGACTCCCGTTCCTCAGGAGTTTGGTTATCAATATCAGTATGAACAGGGTATGGATATTAATAACCATGGTTTTGAATTGACATTAGAAGCTCAAATTTTGCAACATAAGAGTGGATTAAACTGGGATGCTGCTCTGAATTTGGCGACTAATCGTAATGAATTGAAGAAATTGCCTGGCGGACGTACGGAGTTGGTTGCTGGCAATCAGCTACTGAGAGTAGGCGAATCTATCGACCGCTTTTGGGTATATCAGAACGAAGGTATTTACAATAGTGCAGAGGAAGCTAAAGTAAATGGCAGTCCGTTGCTTATGGATGGAGTGGCTTTTGATAAAGGTGATGCCAAATGGAAGAATCAGAATGGAGATCGTTTTATTGATGAGAAAGATAAGGTGCTGAAGGGTCATTATTTACCTACTGTTAGTGGCGGATTTTCTAGTAAATTTACTTATGGACGTTGGAATTTAGATTTCCGGTTACATTTTGCGTTAGGACAAGAATTGCTCAATAATCGCGCTTCCCAGCGATACGATTTCATGCGGTTGGACAATGCGCAATCTTTAGCGGCTGTGAAAGAAATTTTTTTCTGGCAAGACACGTATGATAACAAAGGTTATCCTTTGTATAATCCTATGAGTAAGATTGCTTCCTATCGTTCCGATCAAGATTTATTTTTAGAAAATGCTTCTTATTTGAAATTGCGTACATTGACAGTGGGATATACATTGCCTTTGAAAACAAAAAGAGAAGAAGAACGTGAGAAGGGTAAAATCTCATCACCTGAAAATTTACATTTTTACTTGACAGCTAATAACCTTCTGACATTTACGGGCTTCAAGGATGGAGATCCTGAAACTGCAGGATTTTATGGAATATATGATGGTTATGGACAAAAGCTTCCGCTGTCTATAATGTTGGGAATAAAGTTTAACTTTTAAATCTTACTGATATATGAATGTGAATAAAATTAAAAAACTTGTCATATTAATGACGTGTTGTCTGAACCTAACGGCATGCGATAATCTGCTTGATGTGGATTCTTATCATGTGGCTTCGGAAGACAAACAGTGGACGAGCCTTGATCAAAACAGAGGAGCACTTATGGGAGTCTACGGATTGACACGCGCTGCTTTGGCAGAAGGTAACACTCATTGGCTGTGCGGGGAGCTGCGTGGTGGAGATTTTACCGCATACAATCGGGATGATTTGGACGGAATTATTCGTAGTGAATTGAAAGGACCGTATGATTTATTGAAAAACGTAAGCAACTGGAGTCGTTTTTATAAGGCAATTAATGCAGCTAATCTGTTTATTGAAAAAGCTCCTGGCGTTGTGAAGCACGATAAGGCTTATTCTGAGGCCACATTGCTTAAGGATGTGTCACAGGCTCGTGCATTAAGAGCATTTCTTTATTTCTATATGGCACGTATTTATGGCGATGTGCCCTTAGTATTGCAATCTTATGATAATGGTTCTTTCCCTAAGATGGAACGTACTTCTGTTGAAACAGTGTTAGGATACGCTGAGGGAGAGCTGCTGGAAGTTGTTAATACTTTGCCTCTAGTATATGGTTCTGATAGTGACTTGTATTATGAAGGTGACCGAAGTGCATGGTCAGGTAAACTGATAACTCGTTTCTCTGCTTATGCAATTTTGGCTCACATTGCAGCATGGAGAGGTAATTATGTTGATGTAGCGATATATACTGATTATATTATTAGTCAGGCAGGTGGAACCGACTGTCCTAATTATACATCGACCACCAATTTGGTATCTGCAGAAGGTGTCTTTGCTACAAAGACTGCCGATTTAGGGATTAACCGTATAGTAGGTTTCAATTTTATGGGTGCAGAAGCGGAAGCTACAGTAGATGGACACATAGAATCATTAACATTGGCGGAGCCATACATTCGTAAGCCTTATCCGGAAATTTACGTGACAAAAGACAGGTTGCGTTCCATTTTTTCGGAGATTGGAGATGGACGTTACAAGGTCGATGGTGACACTGCAGTATATGTGGACAATGCAAATTCGGAAATACCTATATTTAGCAAAATAAAAGTAGTGCAAGACGGAACGGGAACCGGTCACTATGCTGTATATGGTTCTTCTATTCTTTTTTCACGGCTTGAAGATATCTGTCTGCTTCGTGCGGAGGCGTTAGCTGTGTTGAGAAGAGGTACAGATGCTGTTAGTGATTTGAATAGAGTTCGTACCTCTAGAGGATTGACAGGACTTAACTTCATCGTAAATATGGGGGGAGATTATGAGAAACTGATTCACGCAGTGTTTGAGGAACGTCGTAAAGAGCTGATGGGTGAAGGTTGGCGTTGGTATGATCTCATACGTGAACAGCGTTTGTTGAATTGTTATCCTAAAATTGGAGAAATGATAAGTAACGGACGTATTTATTGGCCTATTGCTGATGACGTGTTGGAAGCGAATGATAAGTTGGTGCAGAATGAATATTGGAAAGATAAATGATACATAATGCTATGAATAAATTATTAATGAAGGTAATGTTGTTTTCAATGCTTTGTTTTGCGGCATGCCAAAAGATAAGCGTTACAGATGCAACGGCCGAAAGTTTGGGGATTCATAAATTTGACGGAACCATTTATGAATATATAGAACAAGGAGATGTCGCGTTAGGGTTTCGTTATGACTCATTGGAATTGTTGTTGAATCAGGAAACGGAGAGTTTCAAGAAATTGACAAACCTGAGAGATATGTTGAATGATGTAAATGGAGAATATACGTTGTTTGCTATGCCTGATGAATGTTTCGAAGAAGCAAGTAAAAATTGGAGATTAATTCGTAAAGGAAGTGGGCGAAGTGAAAAACTTTCTTTGAAGGAGTTGTTTGAATATGAATATCAAAGAGAGGTGGAAATAAAGAATCCGGATGAGACGGATCGGGAAAATCCGACAATTATAGTTACTCTTACTTTTGATTATAAAAATTCGTTGGATACTCTTGTGAGTCGGTATATTATGGAGGGATTGTATGATTTCAACACTATATACGTAAACGAAGATTCTCAATTGTCAGTGGAAAGTCTAAATTATTCGTATGAGATGCTCTTGAATTGTGGATATGGAAGTGCTAATGGCATTGTACAGGGTGGTGCTCCTTATTTGGATCTTGTTGATACACGGGAGACTCTAATGACGGATCGTTGGAAAAAAGCACGGGTATGTTGGATGGATATTCAATGCGATAATGGTATAGTGCATGTACTTACTCCGGGGCATGAGTTTGGTTTTGGTGATTTTATTTCTTACTTTAAAAATTACGGCTATGAATAAACGAATCATAAAAAAGCAGGTCGTGGGTGTGCTTGTTTTGATAGCTTGGCTACAGATATCTTGCGTGGACTCTTTCCTTCCGGAAGAAAGAGATGCATACGATCGTGATGCAACGTTCACAACGACGGTTTGGCAACCTATATTAGGAAAAACTTCTTTTTTGACAGAAACATTTAATTTTGGTAATGCTACTCTGCCATTGACGTTTGAGATACAAAATATGAGACATGCGGACGGTACTCCTGCTCCAGAACTGGAAGCTTATTATCCTGTGCGAGTATGGAAAAAACCTTATTTGGGAACAGAGAAAACTATTGAAGAAATAGAGGAGAAGAGGGGAATAGAGTATCGTCGGTTATTTGATATCCGCAAACACTCTGGAGAGTTTATTATGTGGAGTGAGGCCAATTCGGAGATTGTACGTTGTCAGCCCGATTCGGGATATGTGTTTGATGTGTTGGCTAGTAATTCGGGAGGATACAAATATACTACTCGGATGAGATTGATGCCGCGGCGTGAACGTGAATTCGAACCTAATATCTATGATGAAGTGACAGGTATTCCTACTGCTGAATATGTTAATCCGGATGATATATTAATGCGTGATAAGAATTCACAGGTATATTATTCAATAGAAAATGTTTATATCTATTTTCAGAAGGATCTGAACAGTCAGGATGAACATAACACGTTGACTTTTCAATTTTTTGATAAAGATTGGAATGTGATTAGTCCACAACAGTTTAATGAAACCAATTGGAATAAATTGGTTCACGGATTTTTGAATGAAATCACGGATGAATATGTGAAATATGATGTAGTGTATCCCATGCCTTTGTTTGACAGTATGCAAACACAGTATACAAATGCAACAGGAGACAGAGCACATATATCGTTGAGAGCCAGCTTTATAGAACGATATATGCGTCGTACGGCTTATATGGATTTTGATTTTGCCATATATAAAGAGGGGCATTGGAAAATCATTTTCTACTTTGCGGCTGGAACACCTCAACTGGGGAATGAATGATGACCTTAAAATAATTATCTAATAGTGTAAAAATATGAAACAATATTATAAACAGAGATTGTTGACTGTTCTGATGTTGGTGTTTACATTGGGAAGTATGGCACAGGACATAAAGGTTAGCGGTGTGGTACTTGATAAAGAAGGAACGCATGAACCTTTGATCCAAGTGACAATTATTCCAACTGACAGAAAAACAGGAGAACGCAATATGCAGCGGGCTACGGCTACGGATTTGGATGGTAAATTTACCGTAAGGATACCGGCAAATAGTAATTTGGTATTTACTTATGTAGGTTATGAACAAGTAGTCTACAAGTTGGGAGATAAACCTGTCGAAAATTTGAAAATCTATATGCGTGAAACAGCTAAAGCCATCGATGAAGTTGTTATCGCCGGAAAAAGGATTCCAAAGTCTCAGGTCACATCAGCTTATACTATGATTGATCCTAAAGATATAGCCGATACGCCGGTTTCTAATATCGCTGAGTTGTTACAGGGACGTGTGGCTGGTATGAATATTCAGATGAATAATGGTACTCCTGGAGCAGAAGCGCAAATTACATTGCGAGGAATTTCGGATATTTCACTTGCACAGTCAGGAACAGGAGAAAATGTGGAGGATTATACATTGTTATCAGCTACTCCTTTGTTTGTTGTGGATGGTATCCCACAGACAGATATAGGCGATGAATATGATTCGTCCGGTTTATTGTCGGGTGCCACGGTTAGCCCTTTGTCAATGGTTCCTTTTGAGGATATTGAGTCTATTGAAATTCTGAAAGATGCTGCGGCAACTTCTTTGTACGGTTCAGAAGGTGCTTATGGAGTAGTACTTATTCAAACTAAACGGGGAAATTCTCCTAAACCTCGTATTACTTATTCCGGTAACTTTGTTGTAAAGACTCCTCCCAGTTTGCGGGATGTACTGGTTGGAAATGCAGAACGTCAGGCACGTTTGTGGCAGATTTTACAGAATGATACCTCACGCTATCACGGATTTAATGAAATTCATAATATTCCGGCATTATCAGATAGCTTGAATCCGTATTGGAACAATAACACGGATTGGCAGAATGTTTTCTATCGTACAACTTATAATCAGACACATAACGTGAATTTTTCGGGTGGACATAGTGCTTTCAATTATAAGATTAACGGGAACTATTATACAGAAAAAGGTATTATAGAAAGTACTAAGTTTGATCGCTATGGTATTACTATGAATATGGGATACAGGCCTGAAAATGCAAAATTTAGTCTGATGGTGAAAGCTGGTATTACATTTACTGACAAGAGTGTGGGAAGTGGTAATGCTGTGTCGCAGACAGGTGTGGCTTCAGGCTCTAACGCATCTTCTTTACTTCCTCCTCCTTCCATGTATACCATGACCAATGAGGCCTTGTCTGTATTTTCGGTGGATAACCAAAGTAACACTACTAGTTACAATACGTCCGCTGTTCTTGAATACACACTTCCATACAATATACAATGGCATGGAACCTTTGGATATTCATATAGCACTAGCACGGAGGATACATTTACTCCCATGGCATTGAATACTAGTGATTCGCAAAAACAACGTGCAAAGATGTATTCGGCTAATGGTAATTCATATAATCTATATGCTCGTACTTGGTTAGATAAGGAATTTTTAGTTTCTGTGTTCCGCTTGGGCTTAACTGCAGGTATTGAATATTCTTCGAAGAAGAAGTCGAGCAATTCATCAACATTAGTTGGACTTTCTAGTGATTATATCTTAGGGCCTGTGGGAGCGAGTTTAAGACTTAGTGATGGAAAGGCTAGTGTAAGTCAGAGCAATAATACGTTTGCTGTTATTTTTAATCCGACTTTCAGACTCAATACTGTAGGTGGTGATAAATATGTTTTGACTCCTACCTTACGTCCGGAAATGAATTCGGCTTATGGTACGAAACTGAAATGGGTAGTCAATCCGGGGTTAGGTTTTCGTTGGAATTTCTATCAGGAAAATTTCATGAAAAAATTAAGAGAGTCATTCCTGAATATGGGAGCATTTCGCGTTAGCTGGGGACGTACTGTGAAATATAAAGCGACGCGTTATAATATTTACGGACAGTATGATATTGACGAGAAAAATACATATAATGGTAACTCATTCATTCCTATAAACTTTAAGAATCTGCCTAATGTCGATTTGGATCCGGTGACTACCACACAATGGAATGCTGGTTTGGAGTTGAATATGTTGAATAATAAAGTTTCAGCTGTCATCGATGCATATTACAAACAAGTGGATAACCAGTTGAGTGATGTTGATTTGGCGGATCATAACTCGTTTTCTTCCATTAAAAGTACTGATGTCAGTATTGTTAACTATGGATTGGAATGGACTATCGGTGTACGTCCGTTACCGGCAAAAAGCCCTTGGGATTTGAATTGCATGTTCTCTTTTGCTTGGAATAAAGACGTAATAGCTAAACTTCCGAACGAAGCGCGGCAGATTATTAATTCCAAAGCGATGTCTGTAAACCGTCTAGGTACTAATGCTCTGGGTATGTACCTTTACGTTAATAAGGGAGTATATGCAACAGATGCTGATGTGCCTGTGGATCCGGCAACAGGAAAAAGATTACGTGTAGGAGGAACAGAAACTGAACAATCTTATTTTAAGGCAGGTGATCCCATTTGGGTAGATGTAAATGGTGACTATGTGATTGACGAAAAAGATAAAGTAATTGTAGGTAATTCGCAGCCACGTATGACCGGTGGTGTAAGTATAAATCTTCGTTACAAGAATTTTGCAATTCAAACGAATGCATCCTTTGTATTGAGACGTGATATTATCAACAAGGCATTAGCTGATCGTTTTGTCGCTTATACCGATCCGCTGGGTGCTGCTAAAATAGATGTTCTTAAAAAAAGTGCAGCACTTACTCCTATAGCCTCTTATGATTTTTGGACACCGGAACATGTGAAGGCTACCTATCCCAACCCTTATGACTACATTCATGCGCAGACCATAAAGCCTTTCCGTCTAGACCAGACATTATTTATGGAGGATGGTTCTTATTTTAAATTGAATACGATTTCTGTATCTTATACTTTCGGAGCGAAAATGTTGAATTTGTTGCGAGTGAATTCTTTGGTGCTGAGAGCAAGTATGAACAATATTTTTACTTTCTCAGGGTATTCCGGAATTAATCCGGAGAGTGTGAATGGTTTAGGATACGATACGTCAGGAGGATATCCGAATGCTCGTTCTTATACAGTTGGTATTACATTAGGATTGTAATGTATAAATAGAAAGATGAATATTATGAATAGAAAATATATCTTATTAATGTTATTCGTATTTGTGCTTGGCGGATGTCAGATTAAAGAGGATGACGATGAAAAATTGCCGGGTGACAAATTCTGGAATGAAGGTTCTATAGAAAGCGTAGAATCCTTTATGTTGAGTATTTATAGTGCGTTCCGTGATGCTATCATGATGAAATCGGGTATGGTACTTTGTGCCGGTGATCTTCGTTGTGCTCCGGTGGTGAATACCGAAAGTTCTACAGACTATATTCCGACCGTGAAAAATGGCTGGATAAATTGCTTGAAAGATAATGATATACGGACGCTTCGTGATAATTCGGCAGACGATTCTTGGTATTGTGGGGCTATCATGGACTGGAGTCACTTTTATAAGGTAATTCAGAGCTGTAATATTTTGGAAGCAGAAATAGGAAATGTGCCAGGGCTGACTGAGACAGACGTGGTAACATATAAAGCGGAAGCTGTATTTATGCGCAATTTGACTTACTTTTTTTTAGTTCGTCTGTTCGGAGATGTACCATATTACACAAATGCTTATAATGCTAAGCCATTGCCACGCACGGATATGGTGACAGTTTTGAAGAATTGTCTTTCTGAGATGCAAACGCTTATTGATATGGAAGTACTGCCGTGGACTTATACTGTCAAGTCCAAGAAAGGAGTTAGAGCTAATCGGGGAGGAGCTATTGCTTTAATGATGCATATAAACCTTTGGCTGGTACAGTTCGATAGTGGACAAGCCAATCAATATTATAGAAATGTGGTAGCTTTGGGTAATCAGTTAATTAATAATAATGGTGAAACTTACAGTTTACTTCCTTTAGAGAGTACAAACGAAATTTTTAAGGGAGGCTCGGCAGAAGGACTTTTTGAGGTAGCTCAGAATATTGCATATAATGAAGTATTCAAGCAAGAGGCTGTTTTTTCAAATAATGTAATGTATACTTGCTTTTCAGGTAAAAAATCTCCTACACTTTATTACTCAAGCACATTTTTAAGAAAGATATATCCGTTGGATGGCATGACTGAGGGGGGAGTTTGGGGCTTTGGTGAGGAAACTGACGGACGGGCTACTGCTTGGTTCTTGGATGTAGATGCCACTAATGAAAATAGGGATTTCAATGAAGTGACGAAATTTAAGAATGTGGATACCTATTCAGGTTCTAAAGTGACGTCAGCGTCGGGCAACCAAGTTATTTTTAGATTAGCAGATGCTATCTTGATGTATGCGGAGGCGCTGTATGCAACGGGAAATTCTTCGGAAGCTCTGATTCAAGTAAATAAAATCAGGACTCGGGCAAATGCCAAATTGTTTGATGAAACCATGAATTTGGAAAGTGAAATATATTGGGAGCGCGTGCGTGAACTGATAGGTGAGGGATTTTATTTTTACGATCTTGTGCGTACCGGTAAATTGTGTGATCGGAGTTATGCGGAGTTTTCCGATGGTAGCGGACACTATGAACGGCGCGCTAATTTTAACTTAGGTTGTTGGACATGGCCTATAGCTAAAAAAGCATTAGGACAAAATCCGTATATGTCATATAATTTATATTGGGAATAAAACATAATTCTATGAAGACAATTTATAAAATAGTATTGCTGACAGTAGTGAGCCTGATTACATTTACTGGCTGTAATAATGACGAGTATTTGGTAGATGGAGGTAAAGCCAATCCTTATTATGATGGCAATATTTGGGAATATCTGAATAACCACCCTTACCATGAAGATTTGTTTGGTGATTTAACTCAGATTATTTCATTAGCTGGGTTGGAGGATATATGTAAAAATGAAAATATTACTTTATTTGCACCAACTAACGAGTCTATACGGAGAAGTCTGAACTCATTAAATCAGGTTTTATGGGCTTCTGGATATGATCGTTTGGCTACGGACGAGAATGGTAATTATTATCTTGATCAGGTAAAGCCGGAAGTGTGGCGTGATATGTTATCTTTGTATATTTTCAAAGATAAATACCGGTTGAAGGATATAGCCCAAGTGGATACACTGGCTATGACTACCTATCCCGGACAAATCACAGTAACACGTGAAAATAATTATCATATCCGTTTAGGGGTGGTTTATGATGATGCTGGCGGTATAAAATACGCAGGTGCACGCAAAATTGTTTTCCGACCCGAAAATGTGGCATATCCATTATGGGCACATGTTGCTACTTGTGATATACAACCGACTAACGGGGTGGTACATGTGGTAAGCCTGACACAGCACACCTTTGGTTTTGAACCGCTTTATTTTGTTATAAAAGCAATGCAGGCAGGTATTGATTATCATGAGAAGAGTACAATAAAAGGAGTAAACAGTAAAAACGTGAGCCATGAAAATAATGAATAAACGAAATAGGAAATATCTCTTTATATTGGGTGTCTTGCTGGGTGGATCCTGTTTGATACAAGGGTGTAAGTCAGATTCCGAAGCATTTGTGGATGATCCTTATGCAGGTGGAAGGGAACCTTTGGAAGTTGGTCTTTCTATGGATGAACCTTCACCGAGTAGAGCTTATCCGAAAGACAAAGTGAAGTTTCAGGCTAAAGGTTTGGCAAAATACATACACAAGGATCCGGTCACAAATACTGAGACTTATGATTTCACTTTCTACATATCCGATTCTAAAGTGGAAAAAATCGTAGAGGCATCAGACACGACTGTAACGGTAGTAGTGCCGGATAATGTCAGTTCGGGTACGGTCTATATGGAGTTGAATGACCAAGTGTTTTATGGACCTAAATTGACGGTATTGGGAAGTGTAAGTGTGGATGAAGGATTTGCATTATTGAAGAACAAAAGATTCTTTTACAATACCACGACTTGGGGAGTAGTTTGTTACGATGCTATGCCTCGCTGGAATAATCCGGAAACCGGTACTATGCAATTTTATTTAGCCGGTGACTTTACATATTATGCAGTGACGAATCCTTTTAATGGAAATGAACACGGTAATTTCGGAGGAATAGGATTGATGACCAGTATGGGTAATATGATAAATTATAAGTTGGAGGGCTATAGAGTACGTTATGGAGGAGCTTTTCTTACTCTTTCCGAGTGGATTGAAGATAACGTACGAATCAATTCACTAAACTATTTGCAACGGAAGGATGAAGAAGGGCCTATGATGTTGATTTCCGGTTCATTTTCTCGATATGAAACGGACAAGGCTATAGGAACCAATTATATGAATACGAATACTACATCCACATATTCTAAACTGATAAAAAACATCTTGATCTTGCGTAATGATAGTCGCCAGCCTATTGTTACCCAATCGTTGAGAACTACGAGTGGTGGAATGCAGGATGTACAAGTACCTGAATTTAATGGTGGTACAAACGGTCCGATTGCACGTTCTTTTGTTACTTCTGACGATCAAATTATAGCGGTAGGCAATTTTGACGAGTATAGCCGTATTAACTATTCAGAATGTGTCCTTTATGGAAAGGAAACCAATCAGATGATTGTGGAGTCTACAGAAGGGGTGCCGGCTCCTTCGGTCATTAAAATGAAAAGTACTCCTGAAGCGGTTGCAGAATGGGGAAATTCATTTTCAGGAGCATTGGATGAGACATATAGAAGTGGTGATAGTTATACCGGAACTACCGGATATGTTGCGGATGCTTGTATGAATGCGGAAGATGAAGTAATCATTGTCGGTGAGTTCTCGTCATTCGATGGAACATCAGTTAGCAATATTGTGAAACTTGATGCGCAAGGAAATGTAGACCAGGATTTCTTGAATGCAGCAGGTAGCGGAGCAAACGGACGGATCAGTACGATACGTTATGATAAAGAAACTGATCGGGCTTTGATTACCGGTAATTTTACTACATTCAACGGGAAAGTTTGCCAAGGACTTGTCATGATAGACAGTGACGGGAACATAGATGAAACATTCGATGTGTTCGGCAAGTTTGACGGTGGTTTTCCTACGTATGCCGAGGCTGTAAATATTAATGGTCTCAAGAAGGTAATCGTATCGGGTAACTTTATGAAGTATGACAAGATTACTCGCAAAGGTTTTTTGTTATTGAATGCAGACGGTACACCGGAGCAGCGTTTCAATGTTCCCGGGCAGTTTGGCGGTCAGTTGTATAAGGTTTTATATTCCCGTACATCGGAAGATAATAATGGGTTACTGTTATTGGGTGACTTTTATATGTTCGATGATCGTCGTGCATATAACTCAATGATGCTGGAAGTGAATATTGAAGAGTAATGATGGTGTAATACTTAAAAACACAGAGTATGAAAGTAATAAAATTTATCATAGTATGTGCCTGTGCTGCTATAGCTGCCGCATGTAATGATGTGGAGATGGAACGATTATTGAAAGATAATTATCCAGCTTCCGAGTCGGTGTATGAGAACAATCATGTGCTGATGGTAGTTATGGACGGTGTATCCGGGACTGCTTTACAAAAGGCTATGAATGATGGGAAAGCTCCTTATATGAAAGAGCTGCGTGAAATCTCTAATTATACGTTGAATGGTTTGGCAGAGACAAATGAAAGGGTTACTCCGTCTACTGCGATTACCGGTGATCGTGGATGGGCTAATCTGATGACAGGCATTAGTACGCATGGTATCGGAATGGAAGGAAAAACACTTGAAGACTTGGAGGCTCCTTCTTTTATGGATCGTTTGTTGGAGAAAAAGCCTGAAATGAATGTTTCATTGTATGCAGCGGACGAGTCATTTTATCGGGCGTTCAGTCGTCAAGGAATGACTGCACCTGTAGTTACGGACGATGCGATGGCGAAACAACAATTGTTGGCTGAACTGGGAGAAGAAACCCCTTCCCGATTGATAGTGACAGAATGGAAAGGAGTGCGGGAAGCAGGCAATGCATCCGGCTTTTATAATGGTAGCGATCCGACTCAGGCGGTGGTAGATGCTGTTGGTGTGCTGGACGGATACGTACAGGAACTGATGGTTGCTTTGCAACAACGTCCTAAATACAAACATGAGAATTGGTTGGTAGTGCTTACTTCTAATTATGGAGGAGATGTAGAGGAAGATATACACACGACCAATCGTTATGAGAATGTTACAGCTCATACCTTCGCAATCATATACAATCCCAGATTAGCGAAAAATGTGCAGATAATGCCGGATGCCAATGCTGTAAAGTATAATTATAGCACACCGAAATGGTCTTTCGACTATGCGAACTGGGGGACGGGATTTGCAGTTGCAAATGGATATACTGAAAGGGCCACTCTTCAGCGTAATGACTTGTTTACTTTCGATGATGGAGGAAAATGGGGAAAGTCCTATACAATCCAGTTTTTGCTTCGTTTGAGTGACAAAACGGCGAATGGACTGAAAGTTCCTGTTTTATCAAGAATGGAGAGCATAACGGCTGGTACGGGTGCCTCTAATCATGGATGGGCTGCTATTATGAATAATTCTCAAAATCCTAGGCTCTATGCACAAGATCATAGCAAGATTCGTGGAGCATTCAATGGCGCAAATGTGATGAGAGACTATGAATGGCATTTGGTTTCAATTGTTTTTGAACCAAAGTCAGGGAGTAATAAAGATGTGATCACTATTTATACCGATGGTGTGAAAGGAACAAGTGTTACAGCAGGCTGGAGAGATTGTATGTCTTATACAGGGAAACCACTTACCATTTGTGGGGATATCTGTTCTGTAGATAAATTTGAACCGAAATTTATAGCCAATGCCTGGTTTGAAGTGACTAATATACAGCTGTACGATGTAGCTCTTCCTGCAAAAACGATGATAGAATATGGCGGACGTCCGTGGTTGGAGAAAGAAACAGACTACGAATATATGGACAACCTGATAGCCTATTGGCCTTGCAACCGTGAAGAGGACTTTGGATTATCTCGTCTGAAAGACTACTCAAAGTATGCTCCGGGTGATGGAAGTACAGACTTTGTCATAGAAGGTACTCCTTTCTATGTATCCGGTATTTCCGAAGCGTCAGATATTGTGAAGCCGCCATTAGAATCAGATGTTACATTCTATCACCAATGTTATAATTCTGTAGACCTGCCTTATGAGATGCTGCAATGGCTAGGATGTAGCATAGATATAGATTGGAAATTAGAAGGTCAGGGATGGGTATTAAAACAAACCGGAATTAACGAGTAAAATTACCTTAAAGAGAAAACAGATATGAAAAAGAACTTTTTCTATATAGGAATGATGATTGCCTGCTTGATGGTCGGATGCGATGTGGCTTACGAATATGACATCGAGAGCGGGATTGACGAGAATACTTCAGACGGAACGAGCGGTGATTCGCAAAGTATGTCGGAAATAGACGTGAGTATGTGGGAATATGCAACTATTTTTCCCGGATTAGTAGATACAGCTAAGGAAGTGAAAGTAAAAGACTATATGTTGGAACTGGATGTAAAGCCTTATGTGGCTGCAAACGTATTGGGGATAAAACAAGTGCCTGCTCCTTATGCCAGTACAGGATTCTATGCGGGTGCGGGTGAACCGGTAACCATCGAGGTAATAGGTGAGCATGGGGTAAGTGTTTTGATAGGTCCTCATATGCGAGATATGACTAACTTTATCAATACGAACGGTGGTTTTGTAGAGCGCTATCCTTTGGTGACAATGACTCAAGCTTTGTTTCCCGGCACTAATGTAGTGAAGAATCCGTTTGGAGGGGCCGTTTGGATACGTAAAGATGGGGCAGCCGCAAATGGTAAATTGCAACTAAAGATAACTGGAGCCTATAAGTCGCCCGATTATGTGAAAGGAGAGACGGATGCGACTCAATGGTTTGAGGAGATTAATTCGACTACAGTACCTTGGGTGGAGCTCCGAGGTGAGCATATAGCTTTTTATGTACCTACCTCCTTGCTGAAAGTACAAATAACCTCACCACAATTTGTTGTGGGACTGGAGGAGTCTTTGGGGTTATGGGACGATTTGATGGAATGTTTTTATCGTTTTTACGGACTGGACAATACGGATGATGCTTTCCCTATGCCGGCTTATCCTGAACGTGTAGTGATGGATGTACATTTGGAAAACGAACGATTCTCTTATGTGAATCCGAGAGCTGTCGAGTTGTTGCAATCTTCTGATATGATAGATATGGTGACGAATCCGGATCGTATCAAAACAGGCGATATTACAGTATTGCTCGGATGGTTGCAAAATAATAACTATTTGCCTTCGCATTATGGAACCAGCCAAAGTAGTAATCTATGGAGTTCAACATCTGGTGATGCTTTTCTGTGTATGCCTTATGTCTGGTTTTTAGAGAAACATGGTTGGATGAGAGATGTGGTGAGTTCATATCGTATTAGTACTATTAATAGTTATCAACCAAAAGATTCCAAACAGTTGACTGTGCGTAACACGTGGAATCTTAAGAATGTAGTCAATGATGCAATGAGTTATGCTAAAGCGGATACTTGTAAGCTTTATACCCTTAATTTGGATTTGGAAAATATGTCAGGAACCAGTGAGCAAAACTGTGGAATGACTTTCTTCTTTTCCCAAATAGGCAATTATGTAAGTAGTGACGGAAAGAACGGATGGGATTTTTGGGGATATTTTAATAGAAATGTACAGAATGTGGGCGGCTTATTTTTCGATATGGGGATGGATTATTTGGCTGTTCAATTGGGAGAATATTTTCAGAAAGACTTCTCGGCAATGTTTAACTATTGGGGAATAGAATTAAGTGATAATGCATCGAGACTTATCAGTGGTTATGCTCCTATGGAGTGGAGGCAGTGGGAGTATAATCCTATTGAGAAAAACATGGTGTTGCCTTATGACGGTTCCTCCCCTTATACAGCATCGGGTAAGGTTCCTTATCGAAACGACCGTTCCAAGTGGGTAGCTTTTGCATATTCAGGCGATGATATGGAAACGGACAATTATTTCGTTTCCGAAGCAAAAGGAAGTAATCCTGAAGCGTATAAGCCCGCTTCGTTGTTTGATGGAAGATTGACTACTTTCTGGGCTTCCAAGAGCGATGAATACAATAAATATAAGGATGAAGGTGATGTAGAACACTTTCCATACAAGGATGAGGAACTCTATAAGAATGCTACTACACCCGAATTTCCTTACTATATAGTGATTAAGCCGGGAAATGAAACAGGTCGTGCGGATGGATTTTATATAGGAAACGGAAATTCGGAAGACACTTTCCTCTATGAAGGAAAAGATAAAAAATTCTCATACGCTCCTCAACATATTATAATTGAGATTACTAATGATCATTTAGAGTTGGAGCCCGACGGGATTGATTTCGTAGATGTGAAAAATATCAGATGGACAAAGGTATACGACTCAGATGAAACACCTGCCTATTTTCATCCGGACAGGAAGAATTTGTTTTATGTAGAATTTCCTTCCTCCATCACTTATACCGGAATAAGACTGACGTTTGATAGAGTAAGTCATGTGGCAAAAGATAAACCGGCTGATTGGGATGAAGAAGCGATGCCTAATCGTCCGGAAACTAATCACCAATTAGATAGAATACAGAAAATAGCGGAATTTGGAACTTATTACTATAAATGAAACGGGACAGTATGAAACAGATATTGAAAATAACAGCTAGTTTGTTGGCGGGATTGCTTTTGCTGGTAGTTACCGCATGTACCGACTATGAAACACCGGCTTCGGTAGCGGGTGATATTAAGGATGTCAGCTCCGGACATGATATCAAGAAATATGTATTGTGGATCAATATAGAAGGTGCCGGAGGAGGAGACTTGGTGAAGCAGGCTCTACCTGCTGATGGTACTATCATGAGTATGCTTGCCCATAGCAAATATATGTGGAATGGTTTGGAGTCTGAACATGCGGATGGGGAGCAGTATGTAGAGCCCGAAGCGGAAAACCCGGTCGCGAACGCTTCTATGCTGACTGGAGCATTGCCTATGCGACATGGAATTGATGATGCTTCGTACATTGCAGAACCTGCTATCTTCGATCCTAGTTTTGATGAGTCTTTGAAGGTATATCCAAGTTTCTTGCAATATGTGACGGATTACAACAAAGCTTTGAAATCGCTTGTAGTAACTCCATGGAAGAAAATGAACGAAAACCTTTTGTACCAGGCAGACCGCATCGTAACAACCACTACAGATGAAGAAACGGTACAAAAAGTTATCGAATCTTGGGAAGACCAGATGATGGACTATCGTGTTACATATCTTTCTTTTCGTGATGTGCTGGATGCGGCAAAGAGCGGTGGAGGATGGCATTCGGGAAATACCGAGTATGCTGCTGCTTTCAAGAAAGTGGATAGCCATATAGGACATTTGTTGGATGTCATCAACGGACGTAAGAATGCCTATTTGGAAGACTGGCTCGTAATTGTCACATCCAATTGTGGAGGAAAAGCCGATGGCAGCTACGGAGGCATGTCACTTGAAGAACGAAATATGTTTGGTATTTTTTATTATAGCCATTTCTCCGAATCCAAGGAGATGGTGGGTAATTACAACAGTCTGCTTCGTTTTGACAAAAGTTTTCAGGCAGTGGTGATTGACTCTACAGAGGTCAAGACAACAGGCAAACAACGACAGCTCTACTCTATGCCCATCGTGGCAGGAGCGGATAACGGGATGACCGTAGAATATATTATGGCTGCTCGTCCGTCAAAGAACCGTTCTTATATTCCCGGAGGTCAGAGTGGGGTAGGGATAATGAATAAAGGTAGATGGAGTATAAGTATGGGGCATACGTATAATTCTTCAAGTGCAAAAGTCTTGAATGTCGGAGATAATGACCGCCCCAATGCCGGAGATTTCGTGACTCCGTCTATGCATTCTTATACGGCAACGTATTCTTTCAAAGATGTAGTAGATGAAGTGCGGACAGAAACTAGTGAAGAGGATGAATTTGGAGTTACTGTGACGGAGGAAATTGCATATAAGAAAGGAAAAGTGGATGTGATTGCCTATTACGACGGAATCGTGACTTCTCCCAGAAGCGAGAATATAGACAGGCAGGCTTTACTCTGTGAAGATAATGCTAACCTGACTATAAACGGTGGATTGAATTGGTCGTGTCGTTATTTTGCAGAAATACGTATTTGGAAGCGTGCTCTTGTTGCTGAGGAGGTAGCCCGTTATGCCGGACAATTGAAGCTTACACCAGAGAACTGTCCTATATACAGTGATTTGATTGGTTACTGGCAGTTCTATGAAGGTGGTCAATATCTGGAAGATGATTCTTTGGTAATTAACCAGATTCCGGAGGTAAATGGTCTTCCGACCGAGCCTTTACGCTTGCGTACGCTTGATGCAGCTACAGGCAAATACGTTTCTCCTGTACCGGAACAAATTCGTTATATGAATGTACCTTACACAGCCTATCCCGCACACGAAAACGGGCAATTGTTGATGGAAAGTACCACTGTCATTCCGGAAATATTCTATTGGTTGGGTGTTCCCTATCCGGAAGAAACTACTCGTGGTGACGGGTTTAAAGGCTCTAAGTTGGACGGAGTATGGCATCCGCTGGATATGACTTCCAAAACACAGATATGGAAAGGCTATTTCCTTAATAAATATGAGCATGATCTGGAATGGCGCGATTATGAGAAGTGATATAAGCCATTGATATTTGCCCCCAAAGATAAACCTTATCTTGAAGCAGTCGGCATATATCTTGATAATTCTCATTTTGAAGAAGGTATGTGGGAACGAACACGTCCCTATTTAATGAAAGATTATTTGCAAAAAACAAAAGATTGAGTAGTAATGAAGGAGGATGTGCATAAGGTCTTAAATGCGCATCCTCTTTTTCTTTGTTAGAAAAATAACATAAATAAGGAATAATACTGGTGTATTTATTGTCTATTCTATCGCTGTTGATTTGTCGCATTTTTATATTGTAGATTTATCCTTCACATTTTCGCTGAAACCCTTACTGGAAAGGGGAAAGCGGGTGAAGGGGGAGAGGTTCACCCGTTCTTTCATTCAAACAACTTAGTAGGATTGATACTTAGAAAATCTTATACTTTCATACCTCCCTCTCCAACTTTATTCTTTTTATAACTATCTGATATTGAGATTTTTTATACATATCGTTCTGATTTACTCAATGCATTGAGTTATTTTACTCAATACATTATTGGTTTTTACTCAATGGCATCTACAAATATAAATAATTTATTGTTTTGTATTGCCTTTATATTCTTATTCTTTGTATTTCACGGCTACCGAAACCCTGTAATTGCCCGGGACGGGTGTATAAATGGGTTGGTGGGTAGTCCCTTTGTTTTGCAGTTTCTTTTCTGCGATTAGTCTTTTAATATGGCGGTATGCAGTAATTTGTGTCATTCCGCAGAGGTACTGGAAGTCTTTACGGGTGATAAGTTGGTTTTCTGCAAAATACTTTGTCAATTCCATATCTATCTCCACTTCAGAAAGCCCGGCAGAATGTGGCCTGTATTTCGAACGGTGGAATTCCATATCGGAAAGTTCGGCTTTCAGTTCTTTGTCTGCTTTGAATTTGATTGCTTTCAGTTTAACTTTATGCACTCGCTTATCTTTAGGATCCCGTATTTCTTCTTCGCAGGAAAGAGTTACTTGTAGATATCCCAATCCGTCGATATGCACCTTTTTCCCTTCTTTAAGGCACTGTGCCACTTCGTATTTCAGTTCTTCCAAAGTTGCTGTCACATCAGACGGGCTTAATGAACAGCGATCGTGAATCCGGTAAACCAGTTTTTTCGTATTTACTGTTTCATAACTAATCGGACGCGCATGATATCTTACCTTGTTTTTCTTCTCCTTCGGCATCGGAGTCTTATATAGTTCAAATTGTACTGCCATAGTCTTTCTTTTTTCTTTAGATGTTTGTAGATTATCTTCTTGATGTTTCTTAATTTTCTTCTTGATATCTGTTATTTATCATCGTTGTGATAAGTACTTATCATTAGCATGATATATGCATATCATTACTGTGATAAGATATTATCATTATTGTGATAAAGTATAAATGTCCGCACCAAAGATAAGGTTTAATTAGGAGATAAACAAGAAACAATAAGGTAAAACGCCAAGTTCATTTTTATAAAAATGAAGGGATTAAAAAGTTGTAAATCCCATATTCCGGATATTATATTCGCATCCATTAAATACTAAAAACGAAATTTTATGGACAAGAAAAGTGTGCTGCTTTCATTATGGCAGAAGTTTGTAAACAGCTTTTATAAAAGCGGAGAGTGTGAAAGATTACTGGAAGACGCATCAAAGCCTTCGGTTAGTTGTTATGAAGAGCCTAAAGAGAGAAAGGAGATAAAAGAGAGGGATTCGCTTTCTAAAACGAAACAGTTGACTGAAAGTGTAGATCTTTTCTTGAAATCTCATTATGATTTCCGTTATAATGTTCTGACGGAAGAAACTGAATTTCGTTTATTGGAACGGATGAACGGGGAATTTCAGCCTGTCAATCAACGTGTGTTGAATACGATTTGCCTGGAAGCGCATGAGGCCGGTATTGCATGCTGGGATCGTGATTTGTCGCGGTGTATTTATTCCACTCGTATAGCAGAATATCATCCTTTTAGGCTGTATCTGGATGAATTGCCGGAGTGGGATGGGATAGATCGTGTGTCTGCATTGGCACGACGGGTTTCCGAAAACCCGTTGTGGGAAAAAGGATTCCGTATTTGGATGTTGGGGATGACGGCACAATGGATGGGGGTAATGGGCGACCATGCGAATAGTGTAGCTCCCTTGCTCATTAGTACAGAACAGGGATATTTTAAATCTACCTTTTGTAAGTCTTTACTCCCTCCTGTACTTCGGCGTTATTATATGGATAAGGTGGATTTGACAAGTCAGGGAAATGTGGAACGCAGACTGGCGGAGATGGGACTTCTCAATTTGGATGAATTTGACAAGTTTTCTCCTGCAAAAATGCCTTTGTTGAAGAATCTGATGCAGATGGCTTCATTGAGTTTGTGCAAAGCTTACCAGAAGAACTATCGTGTCTTACCACGAATAGCTTCTTTTATTGGTACGTCTAACAGGAAAGATTTGCTCACTGATCCAACTGGTAGCCGCAGGTTTATTTGTGTGGAAGTAGAGCACCCTATTGATTGTGAAGCGATTGAGCATGAACAACTTTATGCGCAGTTGAAAGTGGCAATTCTGTCCGGTCAACGCTATTGGTTTACAAAAGAAGAAGAACGGGAGCTGCAAGAGAATAATATGAAATTTTACCGTCAAGGGCCAGTGGAAGATGTGTTGCGTGCTTGTTATCGGTCGGCGGAAAGAAGAGAGGAGTGCGAACTTCTTTCAGCGGCTGATATATTTCAGTGTCTAAAAAAGAAAAATCCTGCGGCTATGCGTGGTGCAAATCCTGCAAGTTTGGCGCAAATATTGGTAGCGGTGGGGATAGAACGTAAGCATACTAAGTTTGGAAATGTGTATCGGGTGGTAAAAATTGGGTAAGAGAGAACCGGTTTGGGTGATGACTTGAGTGACGGCTTGGGTGAAGGGGGAGACCTTCACCCGCTTTAGCCTATGGATAGGGCTCTGTAGCGAAAAGGTGAAGGGCTTATAAAAATTACTTGGAATGTGAGAGTGTCACTCGAAAATAATGTTTATCTTTGAATAATTATTAAATGAAGAATAACTATGGATAGTGTGATACGCAAATTTCCTATTGGTATACAGAATTTCGAGAGTTTGATAAACGACGGTTATGTATATGTAGACAAGACAGCGTTGGTGTATAGGATGGCGACTACCGGTCGTTATTATTTCCTTAGTCGTCCCCGCCGTTTCGGGAAGAGTCTGCTGTTATCTACCATTGAAGCTTATTTGAGCGGAAAAAAAGAACTCTTCAAAGGGCTTGCCATTGAGAAGCTGGAACAGAAATGGGAAGAACATCCTATCCTGCATCTGGATCTGAATACGGAGAACTACAAAGAACCGGATAGCTTGCGAAGACGGCTGGACAGTACTCTTTCTTATTGGGAGCAACTTTATGGTACAAGGGCGGTGGAGATCTCTTTGCCGTTGCGCTTTGAAGGGATTGTAAGACGTGCTTGCGAGAAAACAGGGCATCGTGTGGTTATCTTGGTGGACGAATACGATAAGCCTATGTTGCAGGCTATTGGTAACGAGACATTACAGGCGGAATATCGTAATCTGTTGAAAGCTTTTTATTCCGTACTCAAGTCGCAGGATAGATATATAAAGCTGGCTTTCCTAACCGGTGTGACGAAATTCGGCAAGGTGAGCGTATTCAGTGATTTGAACAATCTGAATGATATATCGATGGACTATCGTTACATGGATATTTGCGGCATTACGGATAAGGAACTTCATGAAAACTTTGATGGCGATGTGGCATTATTGGGTGAAAGGAACGGCTTGACGAAAGAGGAATGTTACGTCAAGTTGAAAGAACAGTATGACGGTTATCATTTCGATTATGATACTGTAGGACTTTACAATCCATTCAGTATCTTTAATACGTTGTCTAAGCTGAAGTTCTCCGATTATTGGTTTGAGACAGGTACTCCGTCTTTCTTGGTTTATCTGCTGAAACATTCCAACTATAGGTTGGATAGGATTACCGAGGAGCAGGTTTCGGGCGATTTACTGAATAGTATAGATTCTATGTCGTGCAATCCCATTCCTGTTATTTATCAAAGCGGATATTTGACAATAAAAGGATATGATAAAGAGTTTGGTATTTATCGATTAGGTTTTCCAAATAAGGAAGTTGAGAATGGTTTTATTAAGTATCTGTTACCTTTTTATACGCCTGTGACAGAACAGGAATCCAGTTTTATTATTACCAGCTTTGTTATGGATATACGTCAAGGTAATGTGGATAGTTTCATGCAGCGTCTGCAATCTATGTTTGCCGATACCGACTATAAGATAGTGGGGAAGATGGAACTTTATTTTCAGAATGCGATGTACTTGGTATTTAAGATGATGGGATTTTATACCGATGTGGAACGTACTACCAGCAATGGTCGTATCGATGTTGTGCTGCAAACCAAAGACTATATCTATGTGATGGAACTGAAATTGGATGGTAGCGCTGACGAGGCTTTACGTCAAATAGAGGAAAAAGGGTATGCTTTGCCTTTCGCCAAGGATTCTCGTAAATTATATAAGATCGGTGTGAACTTTTCTTCCGAGATACGTGGAATTGTGGAATGGAAAATAGTGGAAGATAATTCTTAAGATGCCAAGTGCTATTGATATCGAATAGCCGCATACACTAATCTTTGACAGTTTAGGTATGCGGCTTACTTATATGTTGGGGATGTGTCTTAGTCTTGACACATCCCCTTTAATTTATAGCGTATGAGCAACTGTTTATGAAGGAAGATTCAGGCATGATTTATTTTTGTCCCTCTTTGAATGATTATCGGACTTTTTATAAAGCCGTATATTAAAGATTTGGAACTTTTTGAATGATTAGAGTACCCGTTTCTCTATTATTTTTAAGAACTTTGCCATTGTGAATTAGTTCGATGACTTACGTTGGCTATAAATTTAAAGTTAATAATAAAAAAAGAATAGACATGAATTACACAAAAATGAAATTTGGTTTAAAGAAAGGGATAGTGGGTGTATGCATCTTGGGAGCAATACTATTGTTTACTACCCCGCTTTCGGCACAAACGAATGGTAAATCCGGTAAAGGGCTGTACGAACTGTTTAGTACTAAACTGCCGGATGGGGCACAATGGGTAAAAGATAATAAGTATGTTCGGAAAGGAGGGTACTCAAAAAAGACAGAAAACTATATATATGTAGGAGCTGCTAAAAGTCCTGCAGAAATGACAGGTTTATCCATCCCTATCCGAGAAAACCCGGGACCGGGTGAATATCGTTATATTACTTTTGCCTGGGTGAAATGGGGGGGAGAACAGATTGGAATGAAATTTCATGTTTCCGAAAAGTCAGCCAGTCAAAAAGGAAAGAAATATGATTTTACTTATATCGCCGGAGAACCAAAAGATTTGATAAACCAGTTGAAAGGTCTGGATCTTGGTGACAAGCCTGGACACTGGATGGTGATGACACGCGACCTTTGGAAGGATTTCGGTAATATTACGTTAACCGGAATGTCATTTATTTGTCCTGAAAGGCGTGATGCTGGTTTTGATGAAATCTTTTTGGCAAAAACACAGGATGATATAAAAAATGCTCCGAAAGTACTTCCGAGTGAGGTTGCTACTGTTGTTCCGGCAGTGGAGGAAGATGATGAGTTGATGTATGATGAGGCTGTATCAGATAGTATTGCTGCTGATCAGGGGGTGCACATCGATTGGGGAGCACAGATTAAGGCAGGTGGTACAATGATGTATCCATTGTATTTGTTGGGATTGATAGCTCTTGTAATTGCAATTCAGAGACTGATAACTTCGCGTCAAGGTCGTCTGGCTCCGAAACCTTTGTGCAAAAGTGTCAACGAATGTTTGGCAAATGGAGATTTGAAAGGAGCATTGGCTGCTTGTGACAAATATCCTTCTACACTAGCCAACTCACTACGTTTTATTTTTGAGCATGTGAAAGCCGGGCGTGAGGCTGTTAGCCAGACGGCAGGTGACATGGCTGCACGTGATATTCGTACACATTTGGCACGTATATATCCTCTTTCTGTTATCGCTTCACTGGCTCCGTTAATAGGTTTGTTAGGTACTGTGGTCGGTATGATCGAGGCGTTTGGCCTGGTTGCTTTATATGGTGATGAAGGTGGTGCTTCTATTTTGTCTGATTCTATTTCCAAAGCATTGATTACAACTGCTGCCGGTTTGATTATAGCTGCTCCTGCCATTGCTTTATACTTTATTATCAAGAATCGTATCATGCGTATGGCTTCACTGGTAGAGGTAAAAGTGGAAGAAGTGATTACCAAATTGTATCTGGACAACAAGGAGGAAAAGAATGAGACTGAATTATGATGACGATGATAAGGTAGAAGTGCAAATGTCTCCTTTGATAGACTGTGTGTTCTTGCTGCTCATTTTCTTTTTAGTAACTACGATGATGAAAAAATGGGAAATGCAGATTCCGTTAACGCTTCCTACAATGACTTCAAGCCTTTCCACTACACGGGCAGGCGAGGAAGCGGTGATTATCGCAGTAGACGAAAAGAAGAATGTGTATCAGGTAGTAGGGCATGATGCCTATTCAGGGGAAAGTACTTACTTGCCTGTAAAAGATTTAAGCGCTTTTCTTTCTGAATTACGCAATAGTCGGGGAGTGGAAACAAATATCGATGTGACGGCCTATCGTACTGTACCGGTAAGTACAGTAATAGAGATATTCGACCAATGTCAAATACAGGGGTTTACACATACACGTGTACGCCTTGGAAGCAAACCTTATTAAGCCTATGAGACTATCATTATTTAATAACGAGGATGAACCGGAAGTTTCCATGTCTCCTTTAATCGACTGTGTGTTCTTATTGCTTATTTTCTTTCTGGTATCTACCATGACGAAAGTGAAAAATAGGGATATTCCTGTTGATCTGCCAACTTCACAATCGGCTGTTAAATTGAAGCCGGATGATAAGCAGGCTATTGTCGGATTGGATGCCGATGGTAATTTTTATTGGGACGGGCAACCTTGTTCTACCAATTTTATGATGGAACAGTTACGACAGACATGTATCACTGACCCGGGAAAGCGTATTCGCATTGATATGGACAGGCATACTCCGTTCGGACGTTTTGTAGAAGTGATGGATGCTTGCCAGTTTTATAACTTAACTAATATAGGAATCAGGACGTATGACGAGAACTACAACAGGGAGTAGCCGTCTGACGGTTATCCTATCATGGATGATAGCATTGATTTGTTTTGTAGGCGGAGCACTCTATATTTGGAAGATGCCGTCTCTGGATCAGGAGGCGATAGCTTTGCAAATGAAACAGCAGAAAAATCAAAAGTCCAGAAAGAGTTTGACGGAAAAGGTAAAACAGGAACAGGCACAACGGGCATTACCTGCTAATTATGCCAGGCAGCTGGTGGAGCAGTCAGAGGTCTTGGTTAAAAAGAATCTGGAAGAGCAGGTGAAGAAGTTCCAAACGATGGCTGAAACAATGAGACGGCGTAAAGAAGATATGCTGACGAAAGTGGAAAAAAGAAAATTGCCATGGGGAGCACCTGCTGATGCGAATGATACATCGAAAGCGCGGGCTATTCCTCGAGCAGGAAATCCGTCAGATAATGCTTCTGTCGAAGAACTTTATGCTGTATTACGTGACTATGAGGCTGAAATTCAACAAAGTCATTTGGCTGTGAGTGCTGCTAAACAGTCTTTATCCAAGGGACAGTCGTTTCCTGAAGTGTATAGTTCTTTGAAAGCGGGTAATTCACGTATGCCGAGTTTTGATGAATTGATAAGGATGCAGTCAAGGGATGGTGAGTGGGCAACTTCGGCAGGTAGTAATGCTAGTGGAGGATTAGAGATAAAGAGTACTGCTGATTTGAATAATTATCGTGGGTTGCTCGGACAAGCTACTCGTCAGGCAGGGTTGGCGCAATCTCGTTTGGAAGGTCTGTTCGGGGCAGTTCGTCAGGCAGGTAATCCTGGAAACGGAATGGGACAAGGTAATGGCAGCTCGGGTAATGGAGGCTCTGGAGGTAATGGTAGCGGTAATGGAAATGGAACTGGTATGGGAGGAAGTGGAGAAGTTTCTGCTCCCGGAGGCGGAAAGGGAACATTCAGTGCTTATTCAGGATCGAAGTTGAGCAAGGAAATGGTGAAAGCACAAGCGTTGCCCGGACGGCGTTTCTCTAAAGATGCAGAACGTAAGGGATGGCTCTATATCAATACATGGTATATGATTGGACCGTGGGAGAGCTTCGGTCGAGAGGATTTTTCCATCGTTCATCCACCTGAAGTTTCTATTGACTTTGATGCTGTATATACTGATGGACAGATAGGAACAGGAATTGCGGAAACGGATTCCGATCCGCTAAAAGTTATTGGAGACGAGGTACAGCTTGACGGGACGCTACGTTGGAAGTTTATGCAGAGTGAATCGATGCACAATGTGCCACCTGTGACTACCGGACATTCAACTTACTATGCTTATACCGAGCTTTACTTTGATGAGGCTACTACGATGCTGGTGGCTATTGGTACGGATGACAGCGGACGTGTATGGATTAACGGAAAGGATGTATGGCGTGACTATGGAACCAGTTGGTATAATATTGATGAACATATCGCTCCTTTTCAGTTTCGACAGGGGTGGAATAAAGTTTTGGTTCGGCTGGAGAATGGAGGTGGCGGGCCGTGTGGGTTTAGTTTTTTGATTATTCCCCAAAGTAAATAGATAGATGTGTGTTTAGTTTTAATAGAAAGATTGTTTAAGGATTAATTATTGGTAGAAGTTATGTGAAGGCTTTATGTGCCTTCCATAACTTTCTTTTTATGTGCATTGAATGATTTTTGTACGGTTTTGATTCATTTTAGGACGTTTCTGTCCTAAAAAGGGTGCATCTTTGCATTGTAATAATAACCACGAAAAACTGTATAATTAATGAACTTTAGAAAAATTTCTTTTTGGGTATTAAGCTGTGTTTTCAGTATTAGCATGGCAGGATGTAAATCAGGTAAGAGTAACAATCAGAATGAAGCAATTACCGATAGTGTATGGACAAAGTCAAAGGTTATTGAGACTATTAAGAAAGTAAATGACTATTGGCAGGCGGAGAATCCGGAACCGGCATTTGCCTTTTGGCATCCGGCTGCTTATCATACCGGAAATATTGCAGCTTATGAAGTAACCGGTAATGAGACTTACAAGAAGTATTCGGAAGCATGGGCTGAAAAGAATCAATGGAAAGGAGCTACTTCTGATGATAAATCCAAGTGGAAATATAATTATGGTGAAACGATGGAACATGTTCTCTTTGGAGATTGGCAGATTTGTTTCCAGACTTATATTGACTTGTATAACATGGACCGTGAGCCGGCAGAGTATAAAATAGCCCGTGCCAAGGAAGTGATGGAATATGAAATGTCAACTCCCAACAATGATTATTGGTGGTGGGCAGACGGATTGTATATGGTAATGCCGGTGATGACCAAACTTTATAAGGTTACAGATAATCAGCAATATTTGGATAAACTCTATGAGTACTTTACTTATGCTAAAAATCTCATGTATGATGAGGAAAGTGCCCTGTTTTATCGCGATGGAAAATACATCTACCCGAAACATAAGACAAATCAAGGATTGAAAGACTTTTGGTCTAGGGGTAATGGTTGGGTGTTTGCAGGTTTGGCTAAAGTTTTGCAGGACCTACCCGAAAATGATGCACATCGTGCTGAATATATTACCATATACCAGGCTATGGCTAAATCATTGGCTGCTGCACAACAGGAAGAAGGATACTGGACCCGTAGTTTGTTGGATCCGGTGCAGGCTCCGGGACGTGAAACAAGTGGGACAGCTTTCTTTACCTATGGGTATCTTTGGGGTGTGAATAATGGATTTTTGGATAAATCAACTTATGAACCTGTTATAAAACAAGGTTGGAAATACTTGACTGAAATAGCCTTGCAACCCAATGGAAAGATAGGCTATGTACAACCAATCGGTGAAAGAGCAGACCAACATAAGAATGTAGGACCGGAGACGACTGCGGACTTTGGGGTAGGAGCTTTCCTGTTGGCGGGTTCTGAAATGGTGAAATATCTGAATAATTAAAATTGTTTTTTATATTTGAATGTAATGATGAAAAATAAAAATATCCTGGTCTTCATTTTATTGTGTGTGTTCAGTACAGTAACTTATGCTAAAAAGGGGAAGGTAGAAAAGGAAATCAGTGACCGTGAATATTGGGCACAGATGGCATATAAGATTGCTGCTCCTGTATTGAGTAATATGAGCAAAGGGGAGTTGAAGAAAAATATGCAGGTAGAGATCAGCCCAACATGGGATGGACGCAGTAAGGATGTGACGTACATGGAATGTTTCGGACGCTTGATGTCCGGTATTGCTCCTTGGCTTTCTTTGCCGGACGATGATACGGAAGAAGGTAAAATGCGCAGGCAATTGCGTGAATGGGCTTTGAAGAGCTATGCACATGCTGTTAATCCGGATAGCCCTGATTATCTCTTATGGAGAAATGAAGGACAGCCTTTGGTAGATGCGGCTTATATTGCCAGTAGCTTTCTTCGTGCTAAAAAGCAGCTTTGGGAACCATTGGATGAAGTGACAAAACAACGTTATATTAAAGAATTTCAGTTATTGCGTCGGATTGATCCGCCATACACAAATTGGTTATTGTTTTCGGCTATGATTGAATCTTTTTTGATGGAAGCTGATGCACAATACGATTTGTTCCGTATTCATACAGCTGTTCGAAAAGCAGAAGAGTGGTATGTAGGTGATGGCTGGTATTCGGATGGAGAAACTTTTGCATTCGATTACTATAATAGTTATGTGATTCAACCTATGTTTGTACAAGTAATGCAGACTGTCAACGATCATAAAGTAATATTGCATGACCGTAGTTTGGAGATGCAAAAGAAAACGGAAGATTTGGCTAAGAAACGCATGCAGCGTTTCGGAATGATTTTGGAACGTTTTATATCTCCTGAAGCATCTTTTCCGGTATTCGGTCGTTCTATGACTTATCGTTTGGGAGTTTTTCAGCCATTGTCAATGCTTTGTTGGAAAGATATGTTGCCCAAAGAACTTCCGGAAGGTCAGGTACGTAATGCATTAACTTGCGTCATGAAACGTTTGTTTGCTGTTGATGGTAATTTCAATGAGAAAGGATTTTTGCAATTAGGCTTTGCGGGGCATCAGACCGGTTTGGCGGACTGGTATAGTAATAATGGAAGTATGTATATTACATCAGAGGTATTCCTGCCGTTAGGACTTCCCGCCAGTCATTCATTTTGGACAGCAAAACCTCAAGACTGGACTTCCAAAAAGGCATGGAGTGGACATGAATTTCCCAAAGATCATGCAATACATTATTAAATGAAGAAAATTTTATTTACTATAGGGCTGTTGGCTGTCTCTTTTGCAACTCTTTGGGGGCAATTCAAATATGTGAAAGTGGATGCACCATTTTCAATGGAGCCAATAAAAGAGTTTATGTATCCTGATCAAGATTTCTCCATTGTAAATTATGGTGCTGTAAAAGGAGGAAGGGCGGATGTTTCTGATGCAATTGCGGGTGCTATAGCTGCTTGTAATCAGGCAGGAGGCGGGAGAGTAGTTATACCTGAAGGAGAATGGTTGACCGGACCAATCCATCTCAAGAGTAATGTAAACTTGTATTTGGCTGAAGGGGCGGTACTACGTTTTACGGATAATCCTTCTCATTATTTGCCAGCCGTAATGACGTCTTGGGAGGGGATGGAATGTTATAACTATTCACCTTTGATTTATGCTTTTGAGTGCAAGAATGTGGCTATTACAGGAACAGGTATGTTAAGTCCGAAGATGGATTGTTGGAAGAAGTGGTTTGCCCGTCCTAAGGCTCACATGGATGCCCTTAGAAAGTTGTATACGATGGCGTCCAAAGATGTACCTGTTGAAAAACGACAGATGGCGGTAGGTGAGAATCATCTTCGTCCACATCTGATACATTTTAATCGTTGTGAGAATGTGCTGCTTGATAGCTTTAAGATTCGTGAAAGCCCCTTTTGGACGATTCATATGTATATGTGCAATGGCGGGATAGTACGTAATCTGGATGTTAAAGCGCATGGACACAATAATGACGGTATTGATTTGGAGATGACTCGTAATTTTTTAGTGGAGGATTGTACCTTTGACCAAGGTGATGATGCGGTGGTGATTAAGGCTGGTCGTAATCGTGACGCCTGGAGATTGAACACTCCGACTGAAAATATTGTAATTCGTAATTGTAATATCCTGGAAGGACATACTTTGTTAGGGATTGGCAGTGAGATTTCAGGTGGTATTCGCAATGTGTATATGCATGATTGTAAGGTACCACAATCTGTACGACGACTTTTCTTTGTGAAGACAAATCATAGGCGAGGAGCGTTTGTTGAAAATATTCACATGGAAAATATAAGAACTGGGCATGTGCAACGTGTATTGGAAATAGATACAGATGTACTCTATCAGTGGAGGGAGCTTGTTCCTACTTATGAAGAACGTATTACTCGTATTGATGGCATTTATTTGAAAAATGTGATTTGTGAGTCTGCTGATGCGATATATGAGCTAAAGGGAGATGCAAAATTGCCTGTCAGAAATGTGGTTATAAAAGACGTACATGTGGATAAGGTAAAATATTTTGTAAAAAAAGTCCATAACGTTAAGAACGTAAAGGAGGATAATGTGGCGTACGGTTCATTGAGGGAATGAATGGCTATTGTATTATGATGACAGATTTAAAAAATTACACTAACTAACCTTTATTATATATGTTGGTCCCGTCGATATTGTAAAATGTATTGGCGGGATTTTTTATAATGAATAAAAAACACTGCAAAAAAGCAATATTTAGGCTATGTTGAATGAATATTGTCCTGTTTTGACTGATTTGAGAACCTTTGTGTAAGAAGAATACCCCATCTTTGCATCAGATTTAGTTTTCAATAGGTAATAGTTTTAGTTTTTAGGGTAATTGAATGAGATTGGTTTTCAAATTCGCTGTCGGTCTTAATGGGAACATTAGCCGATGGTGAATTTATAAAAGAGATGAATGTATCATGAAAACAATAAATTAGAAAATGAAGAAACCTTTATTGTATTTGCTTATTTTATTAGTGACTGTTTTCAGCACTTCCTGTTCCCAATCTTCAAAGGAGACATTTGAAATAGGGGACAAGACATTTTTACTTAACGGAAAACCGTTTGTGGTAAAAGCAGCCGAAATTCATTATCCCCGTATACCAAAAGAGTATTGGGAGCATCGTATCAAAATGTGTAAGGCATTAGGTATGAATACCATTTGTCTTTATGTCTTTTGGAATTTCCATGAGCCGGAAGAAGGAAAATATGACTTTACCGGTCAGAAAGATATTGCGGCTTTCTGTCGATTGGCACAGGAAAACGGAATGTATGTGATCGTTCGTCCCGGACCGTATGTTTGTGCAGAGTGGGAGATGGGTGGATTACCTTGGTGGTTGTTGAAGAAGAAAGACATCAAGCTTCGTGAACAGGATCCGTATTATATGGAGCGGGTGAAATTGTTCATGAATGAAGTGGGTAAACAGCTTACCGATCTCCAGATTAGTAAAGGTGGCAATATCATTATGGTACAGGTTGAGAATGAATATGGATCATTCGGAATAGACAAACCATACATTGCCGAAATACGTGATATTGTAAAGCAAGCAGGTTTCACAGGAGTTCCTTTATTCCAATGTGACTGGAATTCGAACTTTGAGAATAATGCATTGGATGATTTGCTTTGGACAATCAACTTTGGTACAGGGGCTAATATTGACGATCAATTTAAGCGTTTGCAAGAACTCCGTCCTGATATTCCGTTGATGTGTAGTGAGTTTTGGTCCGGATGGTTCGATCATTGGGGAGCGAAGCATGAGACACGTAGTGCGGAGGATTTGGTAAAAGGAATGAAAGAAATGCTTGACCGGAATATTTCATTTAGTTTGTATATGACTCATGGAGGTACTAGTTTCGGACATTGGGGAGGAGCAAATTTCCCTAATTTCTCTCCGACGTGTACGTCTTATGATTATGATGCTCCCATCAATGAATCAGGAAAAGTCACTCCCAAATATTTTGAGGTACGCAATTTGTTAAGTAACTATTTACCCGAAGGCGAGTCATTGCCGGAAATTCCGGATTCTGTTCCGACTATTGCCATTCCGTCATTCAAGTTGGATGAAGTGGCGATACTGTTTGATAATTTGCCGGAGCCAAAGATTAGTGAAAATATTCAGTCAATGGAGGCGTTTGATCAAGGATGGGGAAGTATTCTGTACCGGACTACACTACCGGCATCTAAAGAGGAACAGACTCTGACAATCACAGAGGCTCATGACTGGGCGCAAGTTTTCTTGGATGGCAGGAAGTTAGCTACGTTGAGTCGTTTAAAAGGTGAAGGTACGGTTATTCTTCCTCCAATGAAAGAAGGGGCCCAGCTGGATATTTTGGTAGAAGCAATGGGGCGTATGAATTTTGGTAAAGGCATTTATGATTGGAAGGGTATCACTGAAAAAGTGGAAGTCCAGTCGAATAATGGTGTTATTACTTCATTGAAGAACTGGAAAGTTTATAATATTCCGGTTGATTATGCTTTTGCGCAAAATAAGAAATTTGTAAAACAGGATAATCCCCAGAAATATCCTGCCTACTATCGGGGAACCTTTACGTTGGACAAAACAGGTGATACATTCTTGAATATGACTAACTGGAGTAAAGGTATGGTTTGGGTGAACGGTTATGCTATTGGACGTTACTGGGAAATTGGGCCACAACAAACCTTATATGTGCCGGGATGTTGGTTGAAGAAAGGAGAGAATGAAGTGATTATATTGGATATGGCTGGTTCTGTACAGCCACAGACAGAAGGATTACAACAACCTATTCTTGACAACCTGTGTGTACACGGTGCTGCTTATGCACATCGTAAAGTTGGTGAGAATTTGGATTTAGCAGGAGAAAAACCTGTTTATGAAGGGACTTTTAAATCCGGTAATGGTTGGCAGCATGTGAAATTTGGAAAGGAAGTGGAAACTCGTTTCTTTTGCCTTGAAGCATTGAATGCTTATGATGGAAAAGACTTTGCAGCTATTGCAGAATTAGAATTGTTAGGAGCCGATGGTAAACCTTTGTCACGTCAGCATTGGAAGGTTATTTATGCAGATAGTGAGGAAACTGAAGAGGCAAATAACATTGCAACGAACGTGTTTGACTTACAGGAATCTACTTTCTGGCATACTAGCTACTCTTCAGCTGCTAAACATAAATTTCCACATCAGATTGTGATTAATCTTGGTCAGGATAAGATAGTCACGGGATTTTCTTATTTGCCAAGAGCGGAAGCCGACAAGACGGGAATGATAAAGGATTATCGGGTATATTTGAAGATGACGCCTTTTAAACTTTAAGAAAGGGTAATTATATGTTTGTGATACGTACTTGAGATATTTAAGTCAAAGGTTAATTATTAAGTTTGTTCATTAAGTTATAGGAAAGTAAAAGAATAACTTCCACGTGAGTGAAGGTTTTCTTTTACTTTTCTTTTTTTATAATAGTTGAAATCATAAAGTAGCTTACTTTTGTTCTTTCTCTTATATTATATAATCAAAAATAACTAGTGATGCAAAAAATGAATAAAAATGGATTTAGCCAATGTGCCGGAGCGTACATTGAGCGTTTGCGAAAAGAAGGGCGATATTCTACCGCTCATGTTTATAAGAATGCTCTTTTTTCTTTTAGTAAGTTTTGTGGAACATGGAACATATCGTTCAGGCAAGTCACCCGGGAGTGTTTACGATGCTATGGACAGCATCTTTACGAGTCCGGGTTAAAGCTCAATACAGTTTCTACTTATATGCGTATGTTGCGTAGTATCTATAATCGGGGAGTAGAAGCGGGAAGTGCCCCTTATGTTCCCCGGTTGTTTCATGATGTCTATACAGGCGTGGATATCCGGCAAAAGAAAGCATTGCCTGTGACCGAATTGCACAAACTACTGTATGAAGACCCGAAATCCGAACGTTTGCGTCGTACGCAGACGATTGCAGCTCTGATGTTTCAGTTCTGTGGAATGTCATTCGCGGATTTGGCGCATTTGGAGAAATCGGCTTTAGACCGGAATGTGCTTCAATATAACCGTATCAAGACTAAAACACCTATGAGCCTGGAAATTCTGGAAAGTGCAAAAGAGATGATGAATCAGCTTCGAAGCAATAAACCCGTTCTTCCTGATTGTCCCGACTATTTATTCGATATTCTGCATGGTGATAAGAAGCGGAAAGATGAAAAAGCATATAAAGAATATCAGTCTGCTCTTCGTCGTTTTAATAATTCTTTGAAGGATTTGGCGAGAGTGTTGCGCCTGAATTCGCCCGTCACTTCATATACCTTCCGACATTCTTGGGCCACTACTGCCAAGTATCGCGGAGTTCCGATTGAAATGATTAGTGAATCGTTGGGACACAAATCTATTAAAACCACACAAATATATCTGAAAGGCTTTGGATTAAGAGAACGCACAGAAGTAAATAGAAAGAATTTATCTTACGTTAGAAATTACAATGTAAATAGGTGATAGATAGACAAAGCTTTAATAATCAGTATTTAAATGTATCTGTTACTTCTTAGGTAACGGAATTAAATATGACGCAAAGATAGACAAAAATATAAATAGCAAACAAATATTCCCCCATTTTTTTTCGTTTTATCTGATGCATACGGCAAAAAAAATCCGAACATGAAATAATCATATCTTCATGCCCTATGATTTATATGTCCTGTCTTAAAAAGAATTTTCCCCTTCGCCAAAGGCAAAAACTCTTCTATCGCTGTAATTGTCGATGTTTTTCTCTATTCTCATTCCGATTGGTCTTGGTTGTGTGTTTACTGTTACCTAAGAAGTAACGGAATTATATAAGGTAAAAATAGTGGATTAATCAAAAAAGTTTTGAGAATATCTCTATTTAAAAGTATAACATACAAATAAAGATGAAACAAACTAAAGCGGCTTTTAGGAATAAGCCATTTATTTCGTTAAAAGGTAGTATTCTATTTCTGATACTCATTCCGATGAGCGGTCTGGTTCATGCGCAATATTCCATGGGAACAACGGGACAGTTGATGATTCCTACCGCTGAAATGCAGGAGACCGGTACATTTATGGGAGGAGTCAATTTCTTACCCGAGCAAGTTACTCCATCGGTTTTCAGTTTTCCTACCATGAACTATTTTGTAGATATGACTCTTTTCTCTTTTATCGAATTCACTTACCGGATGACATTACTCAAAATGACAACCGGCACAGGCAGAACGGGTTATCATAATCAGGACCGTTCTAATACGATTCGTATTCGTCCGCTAAAAGAAAGTCGCTATTTCCCAGCTGTTGTGATTGGTGGAGATGATCTTTTGACGGAGAAGAAGACTCCGTATTGGGGAGCTTATTATGGTGTGTTGACAAAGACTATCGGATTTCGTTCGGGAGACCAATTGGCTGTAACGGCCGGATGGTATATTCATCAAGGTGATTGTCGTGTATTTAATAAAGGACCTTTCGGAGGTGTCCGCTATACGCCTTCTTTTTGCAAAGAATTGAAGTTGATGGTGGAATATGATACGCGTGGATGGAATATGGGTGCTGCCATGCGCTTTTGGAAGCATTTGTCCGTCAATGTGTTTACTCGCGAATTTACATGTGTTTCCGCCGGTCTGCGGTATGAATGTACATTAATGCATTAAAAGAAGATGAAAAGGATTGTTAGTGCGACCGCTGTTTTTCTCTGTGGTATTTCTTTGTTACAGGCACAGCCAGTTCGTGTGAGTGAGACACTGAAAGAGTTGGATATGGAGAATATTTCAGTTGTGGAGAAAAGGGACACGATAACTGCGGCTTTTGAGACCTCTGCTTATAGGGGTATTTATAATGGAATCGGTATTGCCATACGTCATTTGGTCGCTATACCGGAAATACCGACTTTGCAGCTACTTATATTAGATAATGCCTTACCACAATTATGCATAACCATCCCTGCAGAATTGATTCAAAAATATCAAGCCGGTGAATGTGCGTTGGATGAAGTGTATCGCAAGATGGGGATGACTACTTCTACCGAAACTGCTGTACGGCAGCTGAAAGGCGTAAAACGAAAAGAAAGTTCTTTCGGTAAGGTAGATTTTGTGATATATCCCAACGTGATGTTAGTCAATAATGTAACTTATAAGTTGTATAAGGCGGCACTCGAGTTGCAACCTGCCCTGGAAATGCAATTATGGAAAGGCGCCTCGCTACGGATGCAGGTTTCTTTGCCTATTGTAAGTAATGAAGATGGCAAGTGGAACTGCGTTCGCTTGGGATTCATGGCTTTGCGTCAGGATTTTCGCTTGGCTAATCATTGGAAAGGATACCTCACAGGCGGTAGTTTCTCGAATGACCGTCAAGGGCTTGCTGCAGGTATCGGTTATTTTTCATCAAATGGTCGGTGGACGGTAGAAGGTGGAGGAGGAATAACCGGCTCTGCTCATTTCTACGGTAGCAAATGGAAAATGAGTAAATGGAAAAGAGTCAATGGACAGATTAGTGTAGGATATTATGTGCCAGAAGTGAATACCTTGGTGAAAGTAGAAGGGGCCCGCTTTATTTATGGAGATTATGGAGTACGCGGAACTCTTTCCCGCTATTTCGGTGAATATATTGTAGGAATATATGGTATGTACACAGATGGAGCAACGAATGCAGGGTTTAATTTTTCTATCCCGTTACCGGGAAAGAAACGCAAGCGACATGCGTTACGGGTGATGCTTCCCGAATATTTTGCTTTTCAGTATGATATGCGTAGCGGGAATGAATATGCCCATCGTTCGTTGGGCGAAAGTTATAGTGTTGAACCTAAGTCGGCAGAGAATTCACATTTCTGGCAGCCGGATTATATTCGATATTATTTGATTAAAACGAGTGAGAAGTGAAACATGATTGATATTTTAACTAGTATTTTTAACAAAATTGAAACATTATGAAAAGTGTAAAATGGTTTTATGTGGGTGTCATGGCAATAGCCTTGGGTATGTTAACTTTTGTGACAGTAGCCTGTCACGATGATGATGACGATCCGAAACCGCTAGAAGGGGAAGTAATTGAAACTCCAAAACCGGTAGTGGAGTATTACATTATGGGTACGGTGACTTCCGGAGGAAAAGCAATGAATGGGGTAAAGGTAAAAGTGGGTAGTAAAAATTACACAACCGACTCGAATGGTAAGTTCTCTGTTACAGAAAGTGCTACAGGTACTTATAGTATTGAAGCGTCTTCTAATGGATATCTTTCACAGAAAACGTCAGTTGTCATTGCAGAGAATGCAGAGAATCGTAGTGTGGTAACGGTAGCTCTGGCTCTGACAAAGGAGAGTCGGAAGGAAACTGTGTCAGTAACTGCAGAAGAAGAAATTAAAGTAGAGGATAATAGTGAATCTAATACTACCATTGAAGATCCGGGAGAAGTTGCTCCGGAAGCAGTGGTAGAGGATAAACCACTCGTGAAAGTCGAATTGGCAATACCGGCAGGTGCAATTGATACAGAAGCTAGTGCAAGCCTTATTAGTGATGGGAATGTTGGCATTAGTGTAACAACCTTTGTTCCTGCTCCTGCAGAAGTGACTACTGAAGTGAAGGCTGAAGAAGTGAATCAAAATATAGAAAAAAGCATTCCTTTAGCTGCTGCTAAATTTGAACCGTCTGGTTTGAAATTTAAAAATGATGTTACGATTTCTATTCCTAATCCTATCCCTGGAATAACATTTGCTGATGCTGATATGATACTTACTTATCAGAATCCAGATACAGGAGAATGGGGAGATGCAAAAGATAATGATGGAAATGTAATTAAAAATATATCTTCTACTACAGAAAATGGAGCTGTCACTGCATATACAGCCCAAGTCGATCACTTCTCTGCTTATGCAATAGAAAATAAAGTATACAGCAAGATTAGTAATGAAACTGTGACAACTAATATTCTAGGACAAGCTAGTCGTGATAATAGCGAGAATGCTAAAGCAGTGACTGGTATTGAACTGAAATATAAGGAAAAGTCTGGTTGGGACTATGATAAGAATGATGCTGGTCTTGTTGCTGAAGTTAAATCGCAATTAGGAGCTACTACTAGTGAGAGCGATACAAAAACGGTGAATGCAATGGTTGCTTTCATGAAAACTCGTATGTTCTCATTAATGGGATCGGTATCTGGCATTACGGAAACTGAACGTGTTTATAACACTGTAAATGTAAACGGATACACCACTATGAGTTATACTTGCTATGCAAAAGCTCGTACTACCACGTTGACGGCTAATGTAAAGTTTAATGGTCAAAACAAGACGGTTTCGATTACAGCAACTCGTTATACCGGAACGGATCATCAATATAAGACGGTTACTTATAATCCGACACATAGCGGCGGTAAGGGTGGTAGTATTTAAGATGTTTTATAGTAAGGGGCTTGGATTCGTTTGTAGCATTGAATCCCTGCCTTAGCCGATTAGGAAAAAGTACAGAGGTACATCTTTACCTAATCGGGGCCACGCATCAGATTTTATTTTGATGCACATTTCCCTGAATATCAACTGTCTGTGAAGATCGTTGATATGATTTGAAACGATTCATTGAATCGATATGTAATATTTTTAATAAAACCCTTTTGAATATGTTCCTTTTTTAATAAACCCTTTGGGGCATATTCATATAGAGTATAGAGGGAGGAGATCACTGTGAAGCGGTCTCCTCTTTTGCTTTTTGAAAATATTGTATTACGCGAAGTAGTATTGCTAAAATCTGTCTTCCTTGGAGTGTTATTATATTCTTTTTGACTAGATTTGACTAGAAGTAATACCCTAAATTCACAAAACAACTTCCTTTGTCCGTCTGATTGGAATATCCCAACGATATTTCCAATGGTCCGAAGATGCTGTCCATTCCATAACCTGCACTAACACCGAATAATTGCTTGCCTTTCAATATATCGAAGAAATTACTATCCGTTAGCCCGTAGTTACCCGTCAGTGTGAGATAATGAATGGCTCCCATACGTTGTCTGAATTTAATAGACGCGATCATTATGGTGTTATCCATCAATTCCAGATTGGTGACCCCGGCAAACGGTAATTGCTGTGGAATATAGAAACCGGGTACGTCACCGCCAATGGCATTTTGCAGCGGATAAGGAAAATCTCTTCCGATCAGGATACGTCCATAAATGGAAGGAATGACGGAGAAACGGCGGGTCACAGGGATGACACTTGCCCACGAAGCATTCAATGCTGAAAATGGAGCATGGTCGTTGTATTGTGCCATGTTATCCGTATAAAGCGAATAGGCGGCTCTGAAGTCACTTCCTTTAGAAGGGAAGCGTCCTTTATCATAAGTATTATATTGCACTTGGGCAAAATAACTTAGAAAATGTTCCGATTCCACTTTCAGATCGGAGATTTCAGGTTTCTTGAACAGGAAATCTTTATACTTGTAATATTCAAAACGCAGACCGAGTCCGAAGCGGAAATTCTTGTACCATACATCGGAGAAACCGAATTCTGCCAGATGATATTTATACGTTGTATTATAGGCACGCTCACCTTCCTCGTAAATGTTGATATCGTTGTATTGGAACATATACGAGAAGTTGAAATTACGTTGCTGCATGGGTTCCAGCGTATAGTCTATGCGGGCAGCATATCGTTTACCCAATCGACCGGTAAGAGCCAGGCGGGAAGGAATATGAGTTTTGAGGTCTGCCGTTGCATTCACCAGCAAAGACGCGATTTCTTCCGAATCAAAACGGATGCCCAGATTGATTCTTCTTTCATATTTTTCCTGCAACAGGAAGTTGAGGTGATAACCTTCAGGAGTCTCTTTCAACGTATAGCTGGCACTGGAATAGGATTGGCTGCCACGTAATTGATACAAGGCCTGTTCTATTTGTTGAGTGGTAATGTCACTGTTTTCTTTCAGATTACATTTCTTCATCAGCCATTTTTTATCATCCACCTCTACACCGGAAAATGAGATGTCCGTCACATAAACCGTGCGTGCATTGGAAAGAGAAGAATAAGGGCCATGTTGCTTCGGAGTATAATCTTCGGCTATTCCTATCTTCTTTTTCAAGGCAAGCAACGAATTCCATTGTTCTTTAGCCGCTTCTTCGCCTCTTCGCATCAGAGTGTCGATGGCAGCCGGGGTAAAACTGGCGGATGAATATCCCTCCACATTGACACGGATATAAGTGTCTGTGAGGTCTACATTTTTTTCATGGTTAGACTGGCAGGTGATGTCTACAATCTGTCCCAGAATATCGGGGACGCTGTTGAGCTTGTCAGCCTTCTTCAAAGCATTCTGCACGTCTACTCCGATAATAATATCGGCTCCCATAGCTTTCACAACATCTGCCGGATAGTTGTTTACAATGCCGCCGTCCACTAATACCATGCTGTCTTGCCGTACCGGAGTAAATACACCCGGAATAGCCATGCTGGCACGCATAGCGGTTGAGAGTATTCCGTCATGGAATACAATTTGCTCTCCATTGACAACATTGGCCGCTACACAAGCAAAAGGAATGGGAAGTTTATTAAAGTTGATGGAGTCATGATACCCCACAGTGAGATCTGAAAATAGGTTAGCCAGATTTTGCCCTTTCATGAGTCCTCCGGCAGCAGCATCCTTGGGAGTTTTGGTGAAAGGGATAGAGACTGTATATTTTTCAGACCGCTCACGATCAGTCAATGACATGGCACTTCGTTTGATACGGTCGCTCAACAGGAATGTCCAATCTTGTTTTCGTACCATGCTGTCCAATTGTTCCGTAGTATAACCGATGGCATACAGACCACCTACGATAGCTCCCATACTGGTGCCGGCTATATAGTCAATAGGAATTCCGGCTTCCTCAATTACTTTCAGTGCTTTGATGTGTGCCATTCCTTTGGCACCGCCGCCGCTTAGAACGACACCTACCTTTTTCCTTTGCTCTTGAGAATGCAAAGAAAAAGGCAATAAGATGCCAATTGATAAAACTAATGTTGAAAAGATTTGTTTTTTCATTAGGATGTGGTCTAGTGTTGATGTTTAATATAATACAAATGTAGAGCATAATTTGTTTAGTTGTTGAAATGGGAACTAAAAAAATGTTCCAAAAGTCGGAAATGTGGATAATTTCTACACAATACGGTGGATTTCCACACTTTCCACAAAAAGAGGAAAAAATGTAATGCTTTGATTGTAAGCGAATAATGTGTGTAGCGCATTTTTGGTATATAAATTGCATAATAGAGTATAGAACAAACATAAGTTAAATTAAATAATAAGATTCGATATGAGATTATTCTTTTCGAAACATGAGTTGAAACTGAGGAGAAAGAGAACCATTGCTGCTATTATATGTATGGTAGTTGTGTTGGGTGTGTACTGGATACTGACCCGACCTCAGAAGGCTGCGCCGGAAATGCCGACAGTCATTGTTGAACCGGTAGTGAAAGACGACGTAGAGATATACGGGGAATATGTGGGGCGTATTCGTGCCCAACAGTTCGTCGAAGTACGTGCCCGTGTGGAAGGTTATCTGGAAAATATGCTTTTTGCCGAAGGTACATATGTCAATAAGAATCAGGTTTTGTTTGTAATCAACCAGGACCAGTATCGTGCCAAAGCAGATAAAGCCAGAGCGCAATTGAAAAAAGACGAAGCGCAGGCTTTGAAAGCGGAACGTGATTTAAAACGTATCCGTCCGTTGTTTGAACAGAACGCTGCAAGCCAGTTGGACTTGGATAATGCGGAAGCCGCTTATGAAAGTGCCGAGGCAACGGTAGCCATGAGCGAGGCGGATTTGGCACAGGCTGAACTGGAATTGGGTTATACCATTGTTCGTTCGCCCTTATCGGGACACATTAGTGAAAGAAATGTGGACTTGGGTACGTTAGTCGGTCCCGGAGGAAAATCATTGCTTGCTACCATTGTGAAGAGTGATACAGTATTGGTGGATTTTAGTATGACAGCACTCGATTATTTGAAGAGTAAAGAAAGAAACATTAATTTGGGACAGCAGGATTCCACCCGTTCCTGGCAGCCCAATATTACCATAACATTGGCAGATAACACAGTCTATCCATTCAAAGGATACGTGGATTTTGCCGAACCCCAGGTGGATCCTCAAACCGGTACTTTCTCTGTACGTGCAGAAATGCCTAATCCGAAACAAGTATTGTTGCCGGGACAGTTTACAAAGGTGAAATTGTTGCTGGATGTTCGTGAAGGAGCACTCGTTGTTCCAATGAAAGCCGTTACCATCGAAAAGGGTGGAGCATATATTTATACCATGCGCAGGGATAATGCAGTAGAGAAACGTTTTATCGAATTAGGACCGGAAGTCGGGAATAATGTGGTGGTAGAAAGAGGATTGGCAGAAGGAGAAATGGTAGTTGTAGAAGGGTTCCATAAGTTGACTCCGGGTATGAAAGTACGGGTTAGTGATCCGGAAGCCGAAGCTGGGGACAGTATAACTACGACAAAAAATGAAGTGACCGGAGTAAAAGAAAACACTACCGGAACGAAGGATAACGCGAAAGGAGAATAAACGATGAAAGTTACTTTTTTTATAGATAGGCCGGTCTTCTCGGCTGTAATCTCCATCGTGATTGTGATTGTCGGCATTATTGGCCTGACGATGCTTCCGGTGGATCAATATCCGCAGATTACCCCTCCGGTGGTAAAGATCAGCGCATCCTATCCGGGTGCCAGCGCACTTACCGTGTCGCAGGCAGTAGCCACTCCGATTGAGCAGGAAATCAATGGTACGCCGGGTATGCTTTATATGGAATCAAACAGTTCTAACTCCGGAGGTTTTTCGGCAACGGTCACTTTTGACGTATCTGCCGATCCGGATTTGGCAGCCGTTGAGATTCAGAACCGTGTGAAACTGGCGGAATCCCGTCTGCCGGCGGAAGTCATTCAGAATGGTATTTCGGTAGAAAAACAGGCTCCCAGTCAGTTGATGACGCTTTGTTTGACTTCTACTGATCCGAAGTTCGACGAAATTTATTTGAGTAACTTTGCTACTATCAACGTGCTCGATGTAATTCGCCGTATTCCTGGGGTTGGACGTGTATCTAATATCGGTAGCCGCTATTATGCGATGCAGATATGGGCGCAACCCGATAAGTTGGCAAACTTTGGACTGACCGTGCAGGATTTACAGAATGCATTGAAGGATCAGAACCGTGAATCGGCAGCCGGTGTATTGGGGCAACAGCCGGTACAGGGACTGGATATTACCATTCCTATTACGACTCAAGGACGTTTGTCTACCGTAGGGCAGTTTGAAGATATTGTAGTGCGTGCCAATGCCAACGGATCTATTATCAGGTTGAAAGACGTGGCGCGTGTATCGTTGGAGGCTTCTTCTTATAACACGGAAAGTGGTATCAACGGCGAGAATGCCGCTGTGCTTGGCATTTATATGTTGCCGGGAGCAAATGCGATGGAAGTAGCCGAGAGGGTAAAAGAGGCTATGGATGAGATTAGCAAGAACTTTCCGGAAGGATTGAGCTATGAGATTCCGTTCGATATGACGACCTATATTTCCGAATCTATTCATGAAGTATATAAGACGTTGTTTGAAGCGTTGGTATTAGTTGTATTGGTGGTTTATCTATCCTTGCAGAGCTGGCGTGCAACGTTGATTCCGGTAGTAGCCGTGCCTATTTCATTGATCGGTACTTTCGGATTCATGTTGATTTTCGGTTTCTCGCTGAATATACTGACATTACTAGGATTGATTCTTGCCATCGGTATTGTTGTGGATGATGCGATTGTGGTGGTGGAAGGCGTAGAACATATCATGGAAACGGAACATCTAAGCCCATACGAAGCAACGAAGAAAGCGATGAACGGACTTGCTAGTGCTTTGATTGCCACATCACTGGTATTGGCGGCAGTGTTCGTTCCGGTTAGTTTTTTAAGTGGGATTACAGGGCAGTTGTATCGCCAGTTTACGGTGACGATTGTGGTGTCCGTACTTATTTCTACGGTAGTGGCTCTGACATTGAGCCCGGTGATGTGTTCATTGATTCTGAAGCCGGATAACGGAAAGAAAAAGAATATCGTTTTCCGGAAGATTAATGAATGGCTGGGCATCGGTAGCAATAAATATGTGGCTGCTGTGACTCGTACGATCAAGCATCCTCGCCGGGTTTTGAGTGCTTTTGGTATGGTATTGATCGCTATTATGCTGATTCACCGTATTATTCCGACCAGTTTCTTGCCTGTGGAAGACCAGGGATATTTCAAGATTGAATTGGAACTGCCGGAGGGAGCTACTTTGGAACGTACCCGTATCGTAACAGAACGTGCCATTGCTTATTTGGAAAAGAATCCATATATTGAATATATACAGAACGTAACGGGAAGTAGTCCGCGTGTTGGAAGTAACCAGGGACGTGCTGAACTGACGGTGATCCTGAAACCTTGGGAAGAGCGGAAGAGCACCACTATTGAGAAGATTATGGATACGGTGGAAAAACATTTGAGGGAATATCCCGAATGTAAAGTCTATCTGTCCACTCCTCCGGTTATTCCGGGACTGGGTAGCTCGGGAGGTTTTGAAATGCAATTGGAAGCCCGTGGAGAAGCCACTTTCGATAATTTGGTAGACGCGGCAGATACATTAATGTACTACGCATCCAAGCGCAAAGAGCTGGCTGGTCTGTCATCTTCTTTGCAGTCGGAAATACCACAACTCTATTTCGATGTAGACCGTGACAAAGTAAAGATGCTGGGTGTGCCACTGGCTGATGTGTTCTCTACCATGAAGGCTTATACCGGTTCGGTGTATGTGAACGACTTTAATATGTTCAACCGTATATATAAGGTTTACATTCAGGCGGAAGCTCCTTACCGGGAACACAAAGACAACATCAATCTGTTCTTCGTGAAAGCCTCCAATGGAGCGATGGTACCATTGACTTCTTTAGGAAATGCCTCCTATACCACAGGACCGGGAAGTATTAAACGTTTTAATATGTTTACTACTGCCGTTATCCGTGGAGCAGCTGCACAGGGATATAGTTCCGGACAGGCGATGGAGATCATGGAACAGATAGCTCGTGACCATCTTCCCGATAATATCGGTCTTGAATGGAGTGGCCTCTCTTATCAGGAGAAGCAGGCGGGAGGTCAGACAGGTATGGTGATGGCATTGGTATTCCTGTTCGTTTTCCTTTTCCTTGCTGCTCAATACGAAAGTTGGACGGTGCCTATTGCCGTGTTGCTCTCTTTACCTGTTGCCGCTTTGGGAGCCTATTTAGGAGTCTGGGTTTGCGGATTGGAGAACGACGTCTATTTCCAGATTGGTCTGGTAATGTTGGTGGGACTTGCCGCTAAGAACGCGATTTTGATTGTAGAGTTTGCAAAAGTACAGGTAGATAAAGGTGAAGACCTGGTGCAGTCGGCTATCTACGCGGCCAAATTGCGTTTCCGTCCGATTCTGATGACTTCTCTCGCATTCGTACTCGGTATGCTTCCGATGGTATTGGCAAGCGGTCCGGGGTCGGCAAGCCGGCAGGCAATTGGTACAGGTGTATTTTTCGGAATGATATTTGCCATTGTATTCGGTATCATTCTTGTGCCGTTCTTCTTTGTGATGGTGTATAAAACAAAGTCGAAAATTTTAAAACATAAGAAATAATGAAACGAAAGAAACTATATATTGCTATTCTGTTACTTGCCGGAGTCTTGACTTCCTGCAAGGTAGGGAAAAGCTATGTCCGTCCTGATCTTCATTTGCCCGACAGCTTGGAAAGAGCGCAAGACTCGATCAGCTTCGGCGATCAGGACTGGAGGGATATTTATACGGATGCTACCTTGAGAAGCCTGATTGAACGTGCACTGGATCACAACAAGGATATGTTGATTGCCGCTGCCCGTGTGAAAGAAATGGCAGCACAGAAACGTATTTCCACCGCTGCGTTACTTCCGGATATCAAAGGAAAAGTAACGGCAGAACGTGAACTCGAAAATCATGGAGGAGATGCTTTCAAGAGATCAGAGACCTTTGAAGCACAATTTCTCGTTTCATGGGAACTCGATCTTTGGGGAAATCTGCGCTGGGCACGTTCGGCCAGTATTGCCGAATATCTGCAATCTATCGAGGCGCAACGCGCATTGCGGATGACGATTGTTGCTGAAGTGGCACAGGCTTACTATGAATTGGTTGCTTTAGATACAGAACTGGACATCGTAAAGCAAACATTAAAAGCCCGTGAAGAAGGAGTACGTCTGGCACGTATCCGGTTTGCCGGCGGATTGACTTCCGAGACTTCCTATCGACAGGCACAGGTGGAATTGGCGCGTACGGCAACTTTGGTTCCTGACCTCGAACGTAAAATCTCCCTGAAAGAAAACGATATTGCTTATCTTGCCGGTGAATATCCTAATAAGATAGCCCGTTCCCGTTTGCTTCAGGAATTCAACTCTCCAGAAACACTTCCTGTTGGGTTGCCGTCTACATTATTGGAACGTCGTCCCGACATCCGTCAGGCAGAGCAGAAATTGATTGCTGCCAATGCGAAAGTGGGAGTGGCTTATACAAATATGTTCCCGCGTCTTGCCCTGACAGGTGGTTTCGGTAGTGAAAGTACTTCTTTGTCGGAACTCCTGAAATCTCCATACGCAGTGATGGAAGGAGCTTTGCTGACTCCGATTTTTGGTTGGGGAAAGAATCGTGCGGCATTGAAAGCAAAAAAGGCAGCTTATGAGGCTGAAGTACATAGTTATGAAAAAGCCGTACTGGAAGCTTTCAAGGAAACACGCAATGCGATTGTCAACTTCAACAAGATCAAGGAAGTGTACGAACTTCGTGCCAATCTGGAACGTTCGGCCAAGAGCTACATGGACCTGGCACAACTGCAATACATCAATGGGGTTATTAATTATCTGGACGTATTGGATGCCCAACGTGGATATTTTGATGCACAGATTGGGTTGAGTAATGCTATCCGTGACGAGTTGATTGCGGTAGTTCAACTCTATAAGGCTCTTGGTGGAGGCTGGGAACAAAATCCCTAGAATTATCATATCGATTCACTCATTGAAGAAAACGTAAAGGCTATCTCCTACACCGGGAGGTAGCCTTAATTTTTCTTTCTTCTTCCTTTTGTCTTAAAAACAACAACAGAAGAATTTTCATAATTCGGAAAAAAGTGCGAAATTTGCAACGCTTTTCAAGTTTGACAAGAAACTTACTAACACCTTTAAATAAAAAAATTAAAGAAAATGACTAAAAGTGCATTGCAAATCGCAAGGGCTGCTTACCAGCCCAAACTTCCGAAAGCATTGGCATCAGGAGCTGTTAAGGCTGTAGCAGGTGCTGCTACTCAATCTGTAGCCGATCAGGAAGCTATCAAAGCATTATTCCCGAACACGTATGGAATGCCGTTGATTACATTCGAAGCTGGTGAAGCTGTTGCTCTTCCCGCTATGAACGTAGGTGTAATTCTTTCCGGTGGTCAGGCTCCGGGCGGACACAATGTAATCTCCGGTTTGTTCGACGGTATCAAGAAATTGAACCCGGAAAACAAATTATATGGTTTTATCCTGGGTCCTGGTGGTCTGGTAGATCACAACTATATGGAACTGACTGCTGATATTATCGACGAATACCGTAACACAGGTGGTTTCGATATCATCGGTTCCGGACGTACGAAACTGGAAGCAGAAAGCCAGTTCGAAAAGGGATATGAAATCATCAAAGAACTTGGCATCAAAGCATTGGTTATCATTGGTGGTGACGACTCTAACACAAACGCTTGTGTATTAGCTGAATACTATGCTGCTAAGAAGTATGGTGTACAGGTAATCGGTTGCCCGAAAACAATCGACGGTGACTTGAAGAACGATATGATTGAAACTTCTTTCGGTTTCGATACAGCATGTAAGACTTATGCAGAAGTAATCGGTAACATCCAACGTGACTGTAACTCTGCACGTAAATACTGGCACTTCATCAAATTGATGGGTCGTTCGGCTTCTCACATCGCACTGGAATGTGCTTTGCAGGTACAGCCTAACGTATGTATCGTTTCTGAAGAAGTAGAAGCTAAAGATATGTCTTTGGACGATGTAGTGACTTACATCGCTAAAGTGGTAGCTGACCGTGCTGCACAGGGAAACAACTTCGGTACTGTATTGATTCCGGAAGGATTGGTAGAATTCATTCCTGCCATGAAACGCCTGATTGCTGAATTGAACGACTTCCTGGCTGCTAATGCTGAAGAATTCGGTCAGATTAAGAAATCTCACCAACGTGATTATATCATCCGCAAACTTTCTCCGGAAAACTCTGCTATCTACGCAAGTCTGCCGGAAGGTGTTGCCCGTCAGTTGACTTTGGATCGTGACCCGCACGGAAACGTTCAGGTATCACTGATCGAAACAGAAAAGCTGTTGTCTGAAATGGTAGCTACTAAGTTGGCTGCATGGAAAGAAGAAGGCAAGTATGTTGGTAAATTTGCTGCTCAACACCACTTCTTCGGTTATGAAGGACGTTGTGCTGCTCCGTCAAACTTTGACGCTGACTATTGCTACTCTCTGGGTTACACAGCTTCTATGTTGATTGCTAACGGCAAGACTGGTTATATGTCTTCTGTACGCAATACAACTGCTCCTGCTGCTGAATGGATTGCTGGTGGTGTGCCTATCACTATGATGATGAACATGGAACGTCGCCACGGTGAAATGAAACCGGTTATCCAGAAAGCATTGGTGAAACTGGATGGTGCTCCTTTCAAGGCATTTGCTGCGCAACGTGATCGTTGGGCTATCGAAACGGATTATGTATATCCGGGTCCGATCCAGTACTTCGGTCCTACAGAAGTTTGCGACCAGGCAACTAAGACTTTGCAGCTGGAACAAGCTAAATAAATACACTTCAGAGCAGTTGTTGATGTAACAGTTGCAATAACAGCTGCAATGAAAGATTCTTTCAGGCACGGATTACACGGAATACACGGTTTATAAGAAATAACTAAAAAACCGTGTTAATTCGCGTAATCCGTGCCTATCTCTAAAAACATTGATCGTTTAAAGTAAATGCCGCAACGCAACAACCCGATGTCTGCCGTACAGAAGAAAAGAACTGTTTCCACTACCAAGAAAAAGGGAACGACCTCTTCTTCCAAAACTTCCCGTACCTCAAAAAAGGAACAGATGAAGCATCGAACTGTGATGCCTGTCTGGATTCGTAACATTTTGGCAGTGGTGATTATCGGTTGTTTTTCCGTTGTATTCTACTATTTCTTTATCCGTCCTTATGCTTATCGATGGAAACCTTGTCATGGTTTAAAGGAATACGGAGTTTGTATCCCTGACGGATATGATATTCATGGTATTGACATTTCTCATTATCAGGGAAAGATTGATTGGAAAAGACTGTTGCAGAATAAAGAGACGGCTACTCCTTTGCATTTCGTTTTTATGAAAGCTACAGAAGGAGGAGACCATAACGATACTACCTTTGAGGCGAACTTCGCCAATGCCCGTAACCATGGATTTATCCGTGGTGCTTATCATTTTTATATTCCTGGTACGGATGCTTTGAAACAGGCGGACTTCTTTATTCGTACGGTGAAACTGGACACGGGTGATTTACCTCCCGTACTTGATGTGGAAGTGACCGGGCGGAAGGAAAAAAAGGAATTGCAGCAAGGCATTAAACGCTGGCTGGACCGGGTGGAATCTCATTATGGAGTGAAACCTATTCTTTATACTTCTTATAAATTTAAAACCCGTTATCTGGACGATTCTATCTTCAATACATACCCTTACTGGATTGCCCATTATTATGTTGACTCTGTAAAGTATCAGGGGAAATGGGACTTTTGGCAACATACTGATGTGGGAAGTGTTCCCGGCATCAAAGAAGACGTAGACCTGAACGTGTTCAATGGCTCGTTAGAGGAACTTAAAAAGCTGACAATTAAGTAACAGGTATTTCTTTTCCCAACAACTTATCTCTTCTCTCATTTGTTATAATCGTATTATTACTAAAAAAGATACGATTATGAACTTTGATATAGCTATTATTGGTGGTGGTCCTGCCGGGTACACAGCTGCCGAACGGGCAGGGGCCAACGGATTAAAAGCCGTTCTTTTTGAGAAAAAGGCAATGGGTGGAGTGTGTCTCAATGAGGGGTGTATTCCTACTAAAACTTTGTTATATTCTGCTAAAATACTGGATAGCATCAAGAGTGCTTCCAAATATGGCGTTTCTGCCGAATCTCCTTCGTTCGATTTATCCAAGATTATGAACCGCAAAGACAAAACAGTGAAAATGTTGACGGGTGGCGTGAAGATGACTGTGAATTCTTACGGAGTGACGATCGTGGAGAAAGAAGCTTTTATAGAAGGAGAGAACGAGGGGATGATCCGCATCACCTGTGATGGAGAAACCTATTCCGTGAAATACTTGCTGGTATGTACCGGTTCCGATACAGTGATTCCTCCCATACCGGGATTGTCGGGAGTCAGTTATTGGACTTCCAAGGAGGCGTTGGAGATAAAAGAACTTCCCAAGACGCTTGTTATTATTGGCGGTGGAGTGATCGGGATGGAATTTGCTTCTTTCTTCAACAGTATGGGAGTAAAGGTGCATGTGGTAGAAATGATGCCGGAGATTTTGGGAGCGATGGATAAGGAAACGAGCGGTATGCTTCGCGCCGAATATGCCAAACGGGGAGTCACTTTCTATTTGAATACGAAAGTAGTGGAAGTGAACGCTCATGGAGTCGTGATAGAAAAAGAAGGAAAAGTTTCCACTATTGAAGCGGAGAAAATCTTGCTTAGTGTAGGCCGTAAGGCAAATTTATCCAGAGTGGGACTGGACAAGCTGAATATAGAATTGCATCGGAACGGGGTCAAAGTGGATGAACATCTGTTGACTTCGCATCCCCGCGTATATGCTTGTGGGGATATTACAGGTTATTCTTTATTGGCACATACCGCTATTCGTGAAGCGGAAGTCGCTATTAATCATATCTTGGGAGTGGAAGACCGGATAAATTACGATTGTGTTCCGGGAGTTGTTTATACCAATCCCGAAGTGGCAGGAGTGGGAAAGACAGAAGAAGAATTGATAAAATCAGGACTTTCTTACCGTGTATCCAAATTACCGATGGCTTATTCCGGCCGGTTCGTAGCCGAGAATGAACAGGGAAACGGCCTTTGTAAGTTGATTCAGGATGAAGAAGGGAAGATCATCGGTTGCCACATATTGGGAAATCCGGCGTCGGAACTCATAGTGATCGCAGGTATTGCTATTCAGAGAGGCTATACGGTGGAAGAATTTCAGAAGACTGTATTCCCGCATCCTACGGTCGGAGAGATTTATCACGAGATTATGTTTTAACTCTTATTCTGTCTGACCTATGATTCGATGTATCTATAGTCCGTTTACTGAAATTTACTTTCACTTGGCTGCAGAAGAATATCTGTTGAAGCAGGGAAATGAAGACATTTTCATGCTTTGGCAGGACACTCCTTCTGTGGTAATAGGGAAGCATCAGCGGTTACGGTCGGAAGTCGATCAGGAATGGGCGGAACGGGAGCAGGTACATATTGCCCGTCGTTTTTCCGGTGGGGGAGCAGTGTACCATGATTTGGGCAATGTTAATCTGACTTTTATAGAAACGACTCCCCGCTTGCCAGAGTTTGTCACGTATTTGCAGCGGACGTTGGATTTCCTGAACTCTATGGGACTGATGGCAACAGGAGGCGAACGATTGGGGATTTATCTGAATGGATTGAAAATATCAGGAAGTGCGCAATGCCTGTACAAGGATCGGGTATTGTATCATTGCACGCTATTGTATGATACGGACCTTACAGCGTTGCATCAAGCATTGAATCCGGAACCGATGGTCGATGATGAAACGTTATCGTCTGTATACGCTGTTCCTTCCGTTCGGAGTGAGGTTACTAATATTCGCAGGCATTTGTCGGCGGGGACTGTCACTGATTTTAAAGAAAAGGCTTTTCAGTATTTCAGTAAGTCGCAATCCGTCAGTGCTTTCACCAGGGAGGAGATAGAAGCTGTCAATCAGCTCCGGGAAGAGAAATATATTCAGAAAGAGTGGATATATAGCCGTTGATGCTTGGCTGTGCCGATTGGCATCCGGTTAAAATTTACTTAACTTAAAACTTTCTATTTCAGCCCATTGTTGTAATATATCTAAGGTTGAATAATAAATTTACTGTCTATGTCAAAATTCGAAATAAAAATGCCTAAGTTGGGCGAGAGTATAACCGAAGGGACTATTGTCTCTTGGTCTGTAAAGGTGGGTGACATGATTCAGGAAGACGATGTGCTTTTTGAAGTGAATACGGCTAAAGTAAGTGCAGAAATCCCTTCTCCTGTAGCGGGAAAAGTGGTGGAGATTTTATATAAGGAAGGTGACACGGTAGCTGTAGGAACAGTTGTCGCCATTATTGATTTGGATGGCGAAGAATCATCCGGTACGGAGCCGGCAAGCGAAGGTGCCACAAACGAAGGAGCTGATGCCAGTCAGGTTGCCGCTGATGTTTCCGGAACATCACAATCATCAACGGACACTGCTAAGAACCAATCAGTGAATACTGCATCAAACCCCGTTGATACATCCAAACCCGTTGCTGTTGAGGAAGAACGTTGGTATTCTCCTGTTGTGATTCAGTTGGCGCGGGAGGCTAAGATTCCGAAAGAAGAGTTGGATGCTATACAAGGTACGGGTTATGAAGGGCGATTGAGTAAGAAAGATATAAAAGACTATATTGAAAAGAAGAAAAGAGGAGATATGGCTGAACAGAAGCCAGCCTCTGCCGTTGCTGCTCCGGCTGCAAGCAAACCATCGGTGGCTGTTGCTCCCGAACCGATAACTCCGAAAACGTCTCCGGCTGCATCTGTCCCTGCTGCACAGTCGGCTGCTACTTCATCCAAATCGTCTGCTCCTGTTGCCATGCCTGGAGTTGAAGTGAAAGAGATGGATCGTGTCCGCCGGATTATTGCCGATCACATGGTTATGTCTAAGAAAGTATCTCCTCATGTAACCAATGTGGTAGAAGTAGACGTCACCAAACTGGTGCGTTGGCGTGAAAAGAACAAAGATGCTTTCTTCCGTCGCGAAGGAGTGAAGTTGACTTATATGCCTGTGATAACCGAGGCCGTAGCGAAAGCATTGGCAGCCTATCCTCAAGTGAATGTGTCAGTAGACGGATATAATATCCTCTTTAAGAAACATATCAATGTAGGTATTGCCGTCTCTCTGAATGATGGAAATCTGATTGTGCCTGTGGTGCATGACGCCGATCGTTTGAATCTGAATGGTCTGGCAGTTGCCATTGACTCTTTAGCCCTGAAAGCAAGGGATAATAAATTAATGCCGGAAGATATTGATGGCGGTACATTTACCATTACCAATTTCGGAACGTTCAAGAGCCTGTTCGGTACACCGATTATTAATCAGCCGCAGGTTGCTATTTTGGGAGTAGGGTATATTGAGAAGAAACCTGCTGTGATAGAAACACCGGAAGGTGATACGATTGCCATCCGCCATAAAATGTATCTGTCTTTGTCTTACGACCATCGGGTAGTAGACGGAATGTTGGGAGGTAACTTCCTCCACTTTATAGCCGACTACCTCGAAAACTGGCAAGGCTGATAACTGATTGTTTCACTCATTAAGAACTTCATTCACTATGAAAAAGAAATATGATATAAAAACAACAGATGTAGAAACCCTGAAAAAGTGGTATCATCTGATGACATTGGGGCGTGCTTTGGATGAAAAAGCACCGTCATACCTGCTGCAATCTTTGGGTTGGTCTTATCATGCTCCTTACGCGGGGCATGATGGTATTCAGCTTGCCATCGGTCAGGTATTCACTTTGGGCGAAGACTTTCTGTTTCCTTACTACCGCGATATGCTGACTGTACTTTCTGCCGGAATGACTCCGGAAGAAATCATCCTGAATGGTATCTCGAAAGCGACAGACCCGGGTAGCGGCGGACGTCACATGTCGAACCATTTCGCCAAACCGGAATGGCACATCGAAAACATTTCTTCTGCAACGGGTACACACGACCTTCATGCGGCAGGTGTGGCACGGGCAATGGTATATTATGGACATAAAGGAGTCGCCATCACTTCTCACGGAGAATCTGCCACTTCCGAAGGATTTGTATATGAGGCTATCAATGGCGCCAGCCTTGAACGTCTTCCTGTTATTTTTGTGATACAGGACAACGGATATGGAATCTCTGTCCCTAAATCGGAACAGACAGCCAACCGCAAAGTTGCCGAGAACTTCTCCGGTTTCAAGAACCTGAAGATCATCTATTGCAATGGAAAAGATGTGTTCGACTCGATGAATGCCATGACCGAAGCTCACGAATATGCAAGGGAAACCCGTAATCCGGTGATTGTGCAGGCCAACTGTGTTCGTATCGGTTCCCATTCCAACTCGGATAAACATACCCTGTACCGGGATGAGAACGAACTGGAATACGTAAAAGATGCCGATCCGTTAATGAAATTCCGCCGGATGTTGTTGCGTTACAAACGCCTGACGGAGGAAGAGTTGCAACAGATCGAAGCTGACGCAAAGAAAGAACTGTCGGCTGCCAACCGAAAAGCGTTGGCTGCTCCCGATCCTGATCCTAAGAGTATCTACGATTTTGTGATGCCCGAACCTTATCAACCCCAGAAGTACAAAGAAGGTACTCATGAAGCAGAGGGCGAAAAGACCTTTCTGGTAAATGCCATTAACGAGACATTGAAAGCCGAATTCCGTTACAATCCCGATACGTTTATCTGGGGACAGGACGTAGCAAACAGAGAGAAAGGCGGCGTGTTTAATGTCACCAAAGGGATGCAGCAGGAATTCGGCGAAGCCCGTGTGTTCAGTGCGCCGATTGCCGAAGATTATATTGTAGGCACCGCCAACGGAATGAGCCGCTTTGATCCTAAAATCCATGTCGTGATAGAGGGAGCGGAGTTTGCTGATTACTTCTGGCCTGCCGTAGAACAATATGTAGAATGTACGCATGAGTATTGGCGCAGCAATGGTAAGTTTGCCCCGAATATAACGCTGCGGTTGGCTTCCGGAGGTTATATCGGTGGTGGGTTGTATCACTCTCAAAATATAGAAGGAGCTTTGACTACATTGCCGGGAGCACGAATTGTCTGCCCTTCTTTTGCCGATGATGCAGCCGGATTGTTACGTACTAGTATGCGCTCTAAGGGATTTACTTTGTTTCTCGAACCGAAAGCATTGTATAATTCGGTAGAAGCCGCCACTGTGGTGCCGGAAGACTTTGAAGTACCTTTCGGAAAAGCACGTATCCGCCGTGAGGGTACGGATTTGAGTATTATCACATACGGAAATACGACCCATTTCTGTCTGCATGCTGCCGAACGATTGGAGAAAGAGGGTGGTTGGAAAGTAGAAGTGATCGATATCCGTTCTCTGATTCCGTTGGATAAAGAGGCAATCTTTGAATCGGTCAAGAAGACCAGCAAAGCATTGGTTGTACATGAAGATAAAGTATTCTCCGGTTTTGGTGCGGAGCTTGCAGCAATGATTGGTGAGGAAATGTTCCGTTATCTCGACGGACCGGTGCAGCGTGTCGGTTCTACGTTTACTCCCGTCGGTTTCAATCCGATACTGGAAAAAGAAATTTTGCCGGACGAAGCTAAGATATACGAAGCTGCACGGAAATTATTGGAATATTAAAAGAGAAAAATTATGAAAAAGATAGGTTTGTTTTATGCTACCAAAGCCGAAAGAACGAGTTGGGTGGCAGAGAAAATACAGAAAGAGTTTGGTGAAGACAAGATAGAAGTAGTGCCTATCGAGCAGGCCTGGCAGAATGATTTTACAGCTTATGACTGCTTCATTGTGGGTGCTTCCACTTGGTTTGACGGGGAACTTCCTACTTATTGGGACGAACTGTTGCCGGAACTCCGGACAATGAAATTGAAAGGTAAGAAGGTTGCTATCTTCGGTTTGGGAGATCAGATACGTTATCCGGAAAATTTTGCAGATGGAATCGGTTTGCTGGCAGAAGTTTTTGAAGGGGATGAGGCTACTTTGGTCGGTTTTACTTCTTCCGAAGGTTACACTTTTGAACGTTCAAAAGCTTTACGTGGCGAGCAGTGGTGCGGGTTGGTTGTCGATTTGGATAATCAGTCCGAACAGGCGGAAAAGAAGATCAAAGCATGGTGCCAACAGGTCAAAAAAGAGTTCGCGTAACGACTTTATTTCTCTTTATAAGATAGTGACGCTATCCAATGCAAATAGTGACGGTATATGCTATGGATAGCGTCACTATCCTAAGCGTATACCGTCACTATTTTTTTTCTGCATTAATCTGGAGTCTTACGCTTGTTTATAGCGTATATCGACTGCGATTTTTGCTTGCTTCCTTATATCTCTTAATGATAAGGGAGCTTTCTCTTTTAAAGATATTTGTTGGCTCTTATCCTTTATAAATAAATTTCACTTCTGCCCAACGATTCTTCTCTTTATAATGAACGAAAGTCAGTCCGTTCTTCTCCGCTTCTTCGCGAATGGCGGCAATGTCGTCTATATAAAATCCACTCATGTAGAGTTCGGAATTCGTATGCATACAGGCAACATATTGCTTCATGTCATTCAGTAATATATTCCGGTTGATGTTGGCGATGATAACGTCGAAAGGTCCTTTTCCTGCAAGCGACGAGGCATCTCCTTCTGATACGGCAATATCGTCTACGTGGTTCAATTCGATGTTTTCGATAGAGTTTCGTACGCACCATTCATCAATGTCGATGGCCGTACAGGGACGTGCGCCCCGCATACGTGCGAGGATGGCGAGAATCGAAGTTCCGCAGCCCATATCGAGCAGGGATTTATCTTTCAGTTCGCTATCCAACAATTCTTCAATGATGAGGCTGGTAGTCTCGTGGTGTCCTGTTCCGAAGGCCATTTGAGGATTGATGACGATGTCATATTCCGCTTTGGGGACATCTTGGTGGAAAGTGCTGTGGATCACACATCGGTTTCCGATAATGATGGGTTGGAAGAAATTCTTTTCCCATTCTTCGTTCCAGTCCTTGTCTTCCGCTTCGGTATATGTATAAGTAATATCCGTATCGGGTAGGGGGAACTCGGTGATGGCAATCTTGATGGCGTTTTCATCACACAATGTCTGTTGGATATATGCGGTCAGTCCGCCTTCACACTCAACAAAACTTTCAAATCCGACTTCACCCAGTATGGCAGCCAGTACGTCATTGACGGTTTCGGTACAAGGCTGGGTGCGGAATGTGAACTCAAAATACTTCATAGTTGTTTTTAATGCTGGTGAATAATGTGCAAAGATACAGCAATCCGGGTATAGAAAGTCAAGTTTGCCTGAACTTTATGCCGGTGAGCGTTGTATCTTCTACAAAGATAGTTAGAAATAGGGATTTCCCTATTATCCTTTGGGGAAAATCTCCCCCGGACGAAAAATCTCTTCCTTATCTTTGTAACGTGAATAAGTTTAAGTAATTACATAAACCGAGATGATATGAAAAAGATTGTTTATTTCTTGCTATTTGCCTTGTGCCTTCCGATAGGTATCTTTGCACAAAGCGTTGATGACGACCTTTACTTCGTACCTTCCAAAGACAAACAGGAGAAGAAAGAAACTCCGGTTAAGAAGGAACCGAAGAAACAGGTGACGACTAACATCTATACTTCACCGGGTACTACAGTGGTTGTTCAGGACCGTAAGGGAAGAACACGGGATGTGGATGAATATAACCGCCGTTACGATACACGTGAAAATGAATTCGTAATGGATAATGATACCTTATATATAAAAGAAAAATCTAATCCGGATTTGGACGGAGAATGGGTGACGGGCGAATTCAATGGTACAACAGACGACTATGAATACGCTGAACGTATCATCCGTTTCCGCAATCCGCGTTTTGCTATCAGTATCAGCAGTCCGTTGTACTGGGATGTAGTTTACGGTCCGAACTCATGGGACTGGAACGTATATACCGATGGTATGTATGCTTATGCATTCCCGACGTTCAGTAACCCGCTTTGGTGGGATTGGCGTTATGGCTCTTACGGCTGGGGATGGAACTATGGCTGGGGATGGAATCGTCCTTACTACTCTTGGGGATATTACCCCGGTTATTGGGGCGGCGGCTACTGGGGTGGCTGGTATGGCGGCGGATATTGGGGACATCATCACCACTGGCATGGTGGTCCTAGCTGGGGCTGGGGCGGAGGTGGAAGCGGTCGTTGGACAGGTCCTACCTATACAAACCGTCGTTCTTCTGGACAAAGCAGTTACAGAAATCCTTCTACTATTCGTCGTTATGGTTCGAGTGCCGTTCGTTCCAGTGGCTCTTCTGTTCGGGGAGGCTCTGCAGTTCGTTCAGAAGGTAGTTCTGTTCGTTCTTCTGGTTCTACTTATAGTAGGGGAACTACTTCCAGACGTGTAGTGGGTACACGGACTTCAGGTGAACGCAGTGGCTCAAGTAGTCGTAGCAGTGCTACTTATTCTCGTCCAAGTAGTACTAGAAGTAGCGGAAGTTCTTCATCTTCCCGTTCGACTGGTTCTTCTGGTTATTCGCGTTCGTCTGGGACCACTACTAGAAGCAGTAGTGCAAGATCAACTTATAGTCGTGGTAGTTCAGAAGCACCGCGTAGTTATTCTCCAGCAAGTAATAGTAATACCCGTTCTTCTTCCTATGGTACTTCTCGTTCTTCTTCACGTAGTTATTCTCCAGCTTCGTCAGGTGGCAGTAGCTCTCGGGGTAGTTATTCGAGCGGTGGTTCTTCTAGATCATCATCAGGTGGAGGTTCCTCTCGTAGTAGCAGTGCCAGAAGATAAGTATTAATTAAATGGTTTTGACAGGAATGAAAAAGATAAGTGTTTTAATTGCTCTGGGGATGCTAATGATAGCGCCTTGGGGGATGGCACAAACGATATATGACGGTGCCAAACTAACAGGAAAAGATTTGAATGGCACTGCTCGATTTGTGGGTATGGGTGGAGCTATGGGAGCTCTTGGAGGAGACATATCTACGATGGGGACTAATCCGGCAGGTATTGGCCTTTATCGCAGTAATGATGTAATGACTTCATTTGGGCTTTCTCTTTATGGGAATGAAAGCCAGTATTTGGGGAAAAAGTTTAATTCCGATTTAACTAAAGGAGATTTTAATAACATCGGGTTTGTATTTTCTTCGAAGATTGGTAATGAAACTCCGCTGCGTTTTGTGAATTTCGGTTTTAACTATCATAAAGCGAAATCATTTAATAACAACATGCGTATGGAAGGTAATTTGGGGCTTTACTCCCAAACCTATCTAATGGCATCTCAAGCAGCTGGCATTGAAAAATGGGGAGATTCGCCTTATACGGATAATGGTATTGGTTGGCTATCTATTTTAGGAGCTGATGCTGGGCTGATTAGAGATATTACAATACATGACAAAACAGGAGGGGTGAACAATATTCCTTATACCTATAAGGATGAACAAGGGAAGGAGGTGCAGTATAAGGATATAAATGGTAATCCTCTTTATATCTCTCCTGGACATTTTGAAGGAATGTTAGATAATGGATATGCAAATTTTCGTTCGGAAGAACGCGGGGGAATTGATCAATATGATTTTAATGTATCGTTTAATTTTAATGATCGGGTATATTTGGGGGTGACGCTGGGTGCTTATTCTGTAGATTATAATAAGTATACTTTTTATGATGAGGATTATGGAAACGATGAAGGATATAATTTGCAGAGTTGGAATAGAATAAAGGGGTCTGGCTTTGACGTGAAGTTGGGGGCTATTATTCGTCCTTTTGAATATTCGCCTTTTCGAGTTGGATTAGCTATACATACGCCAATATTCTATAGTTTGGATTATAAAACGAGTGCACAAGTTATATCGGATGTGATGGATGTTGTAACTGGAGAAATAAAGGGATATGACGTGAGATCATGGGATAATCTTCCGGGAAAAGGGGACATGATCCTTCCTTTCGATTTTCAGACTCCTTGGACTTATAATGTAAGTTTGGGATATACGGTAGGCAAGAGTTTGGCTTTAGGAGCAGAGTATGAGTATCAAGATTATTCTTCCATGAAGTTTAAAGATACTGAAGGTAATTTTTCTGCTTATGAATTTGAGAATAGTACGACGTCTATGTTGAAAGGGGTTAGTACAGTCCGTCTTGGCCTAGAGTATAAGGTGATTCCACAGTTTGCTTTTAGGGCAGGATATAATTATAGTACTGCTGCTTTCCATCAAGATGCTTTCAAAGATTTGGCTATTAACTCTATTCAGACAGATACGGACTTTGCTAACTCTAAATCAATGAGTAATTATACATTGGGTATTGGCTATCGTGGATCAATGTTTTATGCTGATTTGGCTTATAAGTTCTCTACATATAAAGAAAACTTCTATCCGTTTGTGAATGGATTTACAGATGAAGATGGTAGTACAGTCATTGGTTCACCGGAAGCAACAAAAGTTACGAATACACGCAGTCAAGTGTTATTTACCGTAGGTATGCGCTTCTAATCTAATAAAGAGACAGTTTTCAATTTCAATAATAACTTTTGTGTGTAAAAAATCCCTGGAATGCTGAGTGTCTACAGCGGTTCCGGGGATTTTTATTAGTATCACTTTTTATTCTTCAGTCTTATCTGAATAGTGGAGTTCGTTCGTCAATGATTCCGCGTCTTGCGTACATTTTTACCGCTACAGGAGTTCCGGCTTCTATGGTAATGTCCTCCTCTGCGATGATAGGTTCTTCTTTACCGTCCTCCAAGATAACCGTTCCTATTTTCTCGCCAGCTTTGATGATCTGTGGAATCAAGTTAGTCAAGATACCTTCAGATACTTTCCGAATATCAATGTATTCCGGTTTTGCATTGGGGGCAGCTTCGATTTTACCGCTGAACAGGTCTTGCACACCTTTGTTCTTCAAGAACAGTTTAACGATTGCTCTACCTTCGTACGGCTGGTTGTTCTCGTCGAGCAGAACAACGGGCGTTGTCACTCTCTTGAATGCAAGAGCAACATTCTTAGAACCTTTGTTGGCTTGGGCTGTACCGAACAAATATTCTAAGCCACCCTTGATTTCGCGATAGCGGCTGCTCAATGATCTGGTAGTAGCAGCTTCGTCGGTCAATTCAGGATAATGAGCATAGAAAGTAACCGTTTCCGAATCGGTGCCTGCTTCGTTCCAGCTTTGGCTATCCATGCCTATGGCAAACGGATGATAATCCTGCTCGGCAACGGACATGGAGATGACATCTCCGGCAGCGAAATTGCTTTTTAACGGAAGTGTCAGACTACTGCTGTTACGGGTAAGAGCATTGTTGATACTTTGGTCAATAGAAGTAGAAAAGTCGATCACTCCTTTACTGGGATCTTGCAGTTCTTCTTGCTGTTGACAACTGAACAGGCATACTGATGCCATAACAAATAAAAGGCTTTTTCTTTTCATTTGAGGGTAATTAATAGGTTAATAATAGTGAGAGGTTTTCTAATATTCTACTCTGTCTTCTTTAGCCACCCAGGCTTTGAAGGCAGTAAGGGCTTCATTATGTAGTAGGATTTCGGAAGGCAGCTTTCTGTCTTCAGGCTTCAGTTGCAGTTCGTCATAGATAAAAGAGTCGTCGAAGCCGATGTTCTTGGCATCGGTCTTGTTGTTTCCATAGTACATCTTATCCAGGCGTGCCCAATAAATAGCACCCAGGCACATGGGGCAAGGTTCGCAGGAAGTATAGATTTCGTATCCGCTAAGATCAAATGTTCCGAGTTTGGCAGCTGCGGCACGTATGGCGCTTACCTCGGCGTGAGCCGTAGGATCACAAGATGCAGTGACACGATTAACTCCTGTTGCAACTATTTCTCCGTCTTTCGTGGCAATCACAGCACCGAAAGGACCTCCACCATTTTCAACATTTTCTTTTGAAAGCTCGATCGCTTTTCTCATTAAAGCTTCTTTAGTCATGGCACAAAAAATATATTGTTAGTTTCATTTTTTCTTTGCTTCTTTCTACAAAGATAGAAAAAACTAACAATATACAATGGAATGCCCCTATTAATTTTTTAACAATACCGGCAGAATCCGGAAAAAGAAGGAACTTTTTTTTGCTTTTTTTAGGGTTATAGCTTACCTAAGATCTTGTCCATTACCCAGTTAGTCAACGTTGCGCTTTCGCCGTCGCAAGAGCAAACCGACTTACCCAATAAGTGATCTACTACTGCTTGGATAAGAGGTTGTTGCACGTGTTCCGGGTTACCGATACAGATTTCTTCTCGTCCTTTCCCAGTATGTAGTCCGATAGGTTCGTAAGTAAAGACAGAGAAGCAAATCATTCCTTTGTCACCGATAATCTCTATGCGGTCTTCGCGGGCAGAATCATGGGCTACGAAGCACCAGGAACCGCTACCCACCAATCCGTTGTCAAATTGGAAACAGGCGCTTAATGTATCTTCAGCAGGATAAAGCCCGCCGCGATTACTCTTGTAACCGCTTGCTTCGAGGATACAACCGAACATATCCTGCAACAAATCAATCTGATGCGGAGCAAGGTCGTAGAAGTAGCCGCCTCCGGCAATATCAGCCTGCACACGCCAGGGAAGATTATCACGATTGTAATCCAAATCGCGTGGCGGTTGGGCAAAACGAATCTGTACATTGATAACGTTGCCGATTGTTCCGTTCTCTACTAATTCCTTTACTTTCTGGAAATAGGGAAGATAACGTCGGTAGTATGCTACGAAACAGGGAACTCCTGTTTCATTGGATATGCGGTTGATTCGGGTACATTCTTCATACGTCACCGCCATTGGCTTCTCAATATAGGCCGGTTTACCCGCTTTCATGGACATAATGGCATACGTAGCGTGTGAAGAAGGAGGAGTGGCGATATAGACAGCGTTTACTTCCGGATCATCTATCAGCTCCTGTGCATCGTCATACCATTTCTTGATTCCTCTCTCTTTGGCATACGCTTTCGCTTTCGCACCGTCACGACTCATCACGGCTACGACTTCCGAATGTTCTACTTTCTGGAAAGCGGGACCGCTTTTCGTCTTGGTTACTTCTCCGCAACCAATGAAGCCCCATTTGATAATCTTTTCACTCATAATATAATATACCTATTGTGTCTGTTCTAACAAACCCCAAAGATAAAGCTATTTTTTGTCAAGAGCAACTTTATTGATTATTAACTTAGCAAGGACAGTTGGAAAACAGACATTGCGTTTTGTTTCAACAGAAGCTCTGTTTTATCGGAACAGAGGCTCTGTTTCAGGCAAACAGAACGTCTGTTTGAGGCGGATATATACTTCATTTCGGTAAGAAGCAAGGTGAACACTGCTGATCCTCCGGCTGAAGAACCATAACCACCGGGCAAAGCGCAAGGAAAAGCCGGGGCGGGGAGAGGTTTTTCCCGGCTGGATAAAAAGAAAGGAGAGAATCGCGATTCCCTCCTTTGCATGTAGTTTAATTGAAACTACTTTATCATTAACTCTGTAAAGATACGACATTCGAAAGCGAAAGTCAAGTCTTTGGGAGTTTATTTCTGGAAATAGACATGAATATATCTATCTTACATTCTGTTTTTGATTGTTTTCTTCTGAACTGTAAAATGATAAGGTTATTCTTTATCATAGTACTTTTTATAAATCTTCTGGTATTCTTTCTCCTTTTGGAATTTATCCAGCCATGCATTCAAACTATCGAGTAAAGCGGGTGATTGTTTGCTGACTGCCCATGAGTAGAATTGTGTAAAGCTGATGGCTGTATTTATATCTATCTGCGGGATGGAATCGGCGGCCGCGCGTGCGATGCTTTCGTCACAAACGGCATAGTCGATATCTCCATGAGCTACCATTGAGATTAATTGTTCGGAACCGTATTTCTCTATTTCTTTGATATAAATGGTATCGCCGATTTCATTACCTAGATTCTGAATACGCAGAATAGAAGGAGACCCTTTTACTACGTGAAGTGTCCGCCCGGCCAAGTCCAGCTGGCTACGGATATGGAGTGAGTCGTTTTCTCCGTTTTCTTTCCGTTGCACGAGCACTTGCTTGTTGAGCGTGATGGGAGAGGTGAGGAGCAGAGAGTCTTTCAGTTCGCTGGTGGCTAATATACCGCAGGCAATTACGTCGTAACGTCCCTCGCTTAATCCTTCCAGCCGTTCTTCGAAACTCATCAGGGGTGTTATTTCGGTCTTTAATCCCTTGTCATGGGCAAAAGCCTGTATCAGTTCGTAATGAAAACCGGAAACGGTATCGCCGTCCACGTAGAAACTGATCGAGTTATATTCAGTCGCTACACGCAATATACCTTCTTTGGCAATGGCTGCATAATCACGCGGGTGTCCTGACGGCTTTTCCTGATTACCGCATTGGCGGATAGAAAAGATGATTGCCAATACAATGATTACGGGCACTAAATATCTGGCCAGTCTCAATTTGGGGCGTGTTACCATAAGCCATATAGATTTTGTTAATCATAGAAATTCCATGAAAGACCGAATTTCAGTACACGCGGGTTGATAGGATAGTGAGGAGCCAAGAAGTAATTCGGGCTGCTCATACCTTGATTCACGTGATACATCATTACATAGAAACGTGTACGCTTTAGATGTAAGTTTGCGTATACATTCACGATCGGATAACCTCCTATCTCTACCTGGTCATTTTCCGGTTGCAAATAGAAGTTTTGGATAGCCGGCATATAAGCGGGTGCATTGTATTTACTGAAATAACGCACATCGGCACCCAATTGTACACTAAGCACTTTCTTTGCCAGCTTGAACTGCATATAGAAATTGTGATACAGCGAAAGATCAGGCAAAGGTAATACGGTCTGGTCGCTGGACTTTTGCCAGGTTACTTCATTATCTAAATGGAAGATTCCCAGCTTGAAGTCCTGATTAAGACTTGCTGACAACACCTGTATACTTCCGCTTTTCTGTTCCGGCACTGCTTGTTGGTTGAAATAAGTGTAGTTCTTTATGTTTTCAACTCCCGCCTTCAAACGTGTTCTCCAACGTGCAATACTTAATTCTCCTTCAATACGGGTACGAAATTCTTTGTCCATATCATTGTCCCACATGAAATGTTTGGAATGATAATGACGCATATAGAAAGGCGCAAGCTTATTGCTGACTTCACCACGGGCTATAAGGCTCACAGTGTCTTTCCATAACGGAAAGTTAAGGTCGATATCTCCTTTTACATTGAATTGTCCGATTGCTTTTCCGGCGAGTCCCACTTCACCAATGGCATGGTAATGAAGTACATTTCCTTCACGTTTGGATAATTCGCCTCCAACAAATATTTCATTTTCATTGTATTTGTCGGGCAATGGATTCCCCTCCATATTCATAAGAGTATATTTGCTGATTTTATAGGAAGCAAATGCCGTGAGTCCGGCTTTGGCATATTTATTGAATCCTTCGAGTAGAGCAATACCTATGGTATTCTTGATACCCATATAAGTAGTACTGTCTCTGGCAATCGGATTATCCGGTTCCAAATAGGTGTTTTGATAATAGTTCTTTTCACGCATGTCATCATCAGAGTTGAAGCTATGACGTGCACGCTCTACCTGAATGGTATGTATAAAACTAGTGACCGGCACAAACTCTTGTTTGGCTGGAGTAGTGTCATTTTCGGCCTGCGGTATGTCGCGGCTGAATCCCAGATTGTAACGTTGGGTCAGGAATATATAAAAGTCATGATTACGGTTGGTTGTGGCGCTTAGTACAGTCGGGATATTGGTTGATTCATATTCCCTTTGGCCTTGTGCCATCTCTTCAGGAGCAGTGATGTATCGGTCGTCCTCAATACCTCCGTTTTCATTTGTTTTGAGATAATTGTTGCTGTAGATAGCTTGCATCTGGTATCGGTCGCCGATATAACTACCGAAAATTGCCGCATTGAAATAAGCCGTATTTTGGTTATTATAATATCCTCGTCCGTACAGGTAATCTATGTTAAAACCGAAAGCCAGCTTCTTGTTTACATTGACAGAGAAATAAGACTTAAAGCGTTCTTCTCCGTTTATTTTATTACCGGCTTTATGATACGTCAGATTGGTATAAGGTACGTTACTATTGGTGAAATTGAATTCCGTAGGACGAATAAAGAAACTGGAGAAAGGCTCCATAAAGATAGTAGGTTTCGGATCACGACGTTCAAAGAAGATGCGTGACATACGGGGAGAACCCATATTGGCCAGATAATTATAATGTCCGGTAAGTCCTTCGGTAAGATTGGTGTTTTGGAAGTGGTGATAAGCAGTATCCGCCGGGATGATAGTCCGGTCGCCCAACTGATTATTAATACGCCACATATATAATTTCGGAGGTAACCCCTGTACTTCTACATTTGCACTATCCAGTCTGTCCGGAATCATGGCAGGGTCCACCTGGTTACCGTATTGGTCGTATCCGTTTTCGTCCACTCTCTGGCGACCATTATCGAACTGTGCATGGACAGTTGTCAAACCTATAACGGAAAAGATTATATATAATAGTAAGATTCGTCTCATAATTGGAGGCAAAGATACTTACTTTAATTGATTTAATGATAATGGATAATTGAAAATTATGTTGCATACGTACTATACGTAGCTAATAATTATCAATTATCCATTGTACATTATCTGTTAATTAAACCTCACGGATTAACTCCATACCTTTCTTGATAGCTTCCTCGTTCATCGGAATCAAGTGATGGTGGCGTTCCGGCAGGGTTTTCTTAAGTCCTTTGATAACATTCTCCAACGTTACGATGGGGCGGAGCTTCAATAATCCGCCAAGTACGATCATGTTGAATGCTTTGGCATTATTCATCTCGTTGGCTGCATCCATTGCGTCGATACGATATACCTTAATATCCTTGCGGGTAGGAGGGTTGATAATTCCGTAACCGTCATAAATCAGGATACCACCGGGTTTCACTTTGCTTTCAAACTTTTCGAGTGAAGGCTGATTCAGAATGATGGCAGCGTCGTATTTACTAAGAATCGGTGAGGATATTTTGTCATCGCTTACAATAACTGTAACGTTGGCTGTTCCACCTCGTTGTTCAGGACCGTATGCCGGCATCCAGGTCACTTCTTTGCCTTCCATCAAACCGGAATATGCCAGAATCTTACCCATAGACAATACGCCTTGTCCACCGAATCCTGCTATAATTATTTCTTCTTTCATTGTTCTGTTGACTTTTAGCGTTATTCTTTATCTTTTAAATCACCCAGCGGATAGAATGGGAACATGTGTTCTTCCATCCATTTGTTCGCCTTCTCCGGAGTCATCTTCCAGCCTGAACTACAAGTGGAAACGATTTCTACCAGGTTGGAACCTTTACCGTTCATGGAGTTCTCAAAAGCCTTGCGGATTGCCTTCTTAGCCTTGCGGATAGCCGGTACGGATTGTACGGACTGACGGGTTACGTAAGCAGTTCCTTCCAGTTGGGCTGCGATTTCAGTAATCTTCAATGGATAGCCGTGAAGTTCAACGTCACGTCCGTAAGGACAAGTCGAGCTCTTCATACCTACCAGTGTAGTCGGAGCCATCTGGCCGCCTGTCATACCGTAGATCGCATTATTGATAAAGATAATCGTGATATTTTCACCACGGTTCAAAGCGTGGATTGTTTCGGCTGTACCGATGCAAGCCAAGTCACCGTCACCCTGATAAGTGAAAACAAGGCGGTCCGGCCACAGGCGTTTCACAGCAGTCGCCACAGCAGGAGCACGTCCGTGTGCTGCTTCCTGCCAGTCAATATCGAGATAGTTGTAGGCAAACACTGCACATCCCACCGGAGAGATTCCCACGGTTTTATCTTCCATACCCATTTCCTCAATGACTTCGGCAATGAGTTTGTGTACCACACCGTGACTGCAACCCGGGCAGTAGTGCATGGCGTTATCGTTCATCAGAGTCGGTTTTTTGTAAACCAGATTCTCGGGTTTGATTATTTCTTCTTTAGTCATAACTTCATCTCCTTATCTGTTGGTGAACCGTATAAAAAACTCCATCAGCTTGACAAAGATTGCCGCGCCGCATACGTAGATAAACATTTTGAAATCATCTTTTGCTACAAAGTAGGTGATGATGGCTGCAACAGCCAATATCATAAATAGGATGTTCAGTACGTTTCTTATTTTATCGGGATTCATTGTTTCGTTATTTGATTATTTTTTCTTTCAAGGCAGTTACAATTTCATCCGGATCGGGAACGATGCCACCTAGACGTCCGAAATGTTCTACCTTTACTTTACCGTTAACAGCGAGACGGACATCTTCAATCATCTGTCCGGCATTTAGTTCCGTAACGAGCATACCTTTTACTTTATCAGCGTATGCAGCAATCGCTTTGGTTGGGAACGGCCACAGTGTAATCGGGCGAAGGATACCTACTTTAATTCCTTTTTCACGGGCTAGTTCCATTGCTTTCTGGCCAATACGTGCCATTGAACCGAAAGCGATAATCAAATACTCTGCATCTTCGCAGTTGATCTCTTCGAATCGTACTTCATTTTCTTCAATTTCACGATATTTAGCTTGAAAACGGAGGTTGTTGATTTCCATTGCTTCCGGTTTCAATTCAAGGGAAGTGATAATATTCGGTTTGCGGTCTTTTGCTTTTCCGGTAGCAGCCCATGGACATTGTTCAATTACTTCTGCTTCTGTGCGGCGTGGCTTTTGTGCAGGAAGAACAACCTTTTCCATCATCTGACCGATCACACCGTCGGCAAGGATAATAGCCGGATTACGGTATTTGAAGGCCAGTTCGAATCCTAATGCTACGAAATCCGCCATTTCTTGCACGGATGCCGGAGCGAGGGCAATCAGTTTGTAGTCTCCATGACCACCACCTTTTACTGTCTGGAAGTAGTCAGCCTGGCTAGGTTGGATAGTTCCCAGTCCGGGACCGCCACGCATTACATTTACAATCAGACAAGGAAGTTCGGCACCGGCCAAATAAGAGATTCCTTCTTGTTTCAAGCTCACACCCGGACTTGAAGAGGAGGTCATTACCTTCTTTCCGCTACCTGCACCTCCATATACCATATTGATAGCTGCCACTTCACTTTCCGCCTGGAGTACTACCATGCCGGTTGTTTCCCACGGTTTCAGTTCGGCAAGCGTTTCCAACACTTCCGATTGGGGAGTAATAGGATAACCGAAGTATCCGTCGGCACCGCAACGGATAGCTGCGTGGGCGATGGCTTCGTTTCCTTTCATTAATACAACTTCTTCTGCCATAT